>JACCDI010827288.1_pt1 | contig 52361 bp, 9 predicted proteins | sample 7442791 | NCBI WGS metagenome assembly JACCDI01 (sample SAMN15323434, study PRJNA562643) | freshwater metagenome | isolation source: river surface water | place: USA:Blue River Watershed | collected 2017-08-15 | reverse complement strand
GCTCAAGGCCATGTTGCTGAGGGTGTAGGTTTTGTTGGTGCCTACGTTTTTGTTGGCATACGCGCCTGCGCCGCTGATGGTCACCACGTCACCTGTGACCACACCAATCGGTGTGCCCGACAAACCTGCAATGGTGGTGGTGCCGTCATACACCTTGCTGATAGTGGGCGTAGGCGCAAAGAACTTGGTGGTCACCGTTTGTGAGCCCACCACGTTGATGGTGTTGTTGAAGTTCACACCGCTCGACAACACCACGCTGTTCGCGTCGGCCGCCCACTGGTACGTGCCCACATTGAGCCAACCCGAGGTGCTGTAGGTGCCGTTCAAAGCGATGGCGTTGAATGAGGCCGATGCACCGCTGGTATCGGTGATGGTTACCTGCCCTGCCCCGCTCACGCTGGCACTGCCAGCGCCGGTGTTGAGCAAGTCGACCACGCCGTTGTTGGGCAACATGTATTTGGCTTCGGTCACGCTGTAGGTGGGTGTGGTGGCGTACACATTGCTCACGGTGCCCAAGCGAATCAACAGTTGATCCGCCGGCACGATGGTGTAGTCGCCGTTCACATAGTTAAAGCTGTAGTTGGCAGCGGCTGCGCCCGAAGGCACCAACACGCCGGTGTAGCTGCCGGCTGTGCCCACCGTGTTGTTGGTGCGTGTGATAGTGGGCAGTGTGCTGAGGTTGCTGCTGCTTTCGCCACTCACAAAACCCACATAGCTCAGGCCGTAGTAGCCCGCTGTATCGGTTTGGCCGGCAAAACGTGCGTCGTTGTTGGCCGTGATGGTGAGCACTTTTTTCGTGATGTTGGCGCTCAAGCCTGTGGGCTGGGCCAAGCTGTAGTTGGCCATCTTGGCGCCCGTGATGCTGTTTGACGCCGTCACCGTAATGGCATTGCCCACGTCTTTGCTGGCAAAGCTACCGGCTTGCACCAAGGTGATGGCGTCGTTGTTGACCACGCCATTCAAAGTGCCGCCACTCAGCACAGCGGCCAAAGTGCCGTCGTACACCTTGTTGGCCACGGTGGTGCCAGTCACGGTCAGTGTTTTGGGTGTGACGGTGATGGTGCCGGGTGTGGCGTAGTTGATGGTGTAGCTGCCGTTGGATGTACCGGGCGTCACGGTGATGGCATAAGGCCCATCACCCACCGTGGCCGTGGCGGCCAAACCGCCAGAGGTGACCACGGGATTCACGCTGAACACGTCGGCCAAAGTGGGCAAGGTGTAAACGCTAGAGGATCCTGAACTGCTGCTCAGGCCCAAAACGTCAGAAGCCGTCCATGCCGTGCCATACACCTTGGAGCCACCTGCTGTCACGGTGACCGATGGTGTGCCGGTGAACAAATAACGGTTGCCCGTCACCGCTACTGCCGATGGGGCCATGGTGTCAAAACTGGCGTTCCACACCGGGGCGTTGGCGCTATCCAAAGTGCCAAACACATCGTTGGTCGGTGCTGCGCTGTAGATAAGCCAACGGCCAGGTGCTGTGAGCGCTGTACCTGTGGTGTTGTTGATGAAGTTGCCCGTTGCCGCTAAAGCGATGTAGCCCGAGGCTTGGGTGGTCGCCACGGTGGCGCCCGAGGCCAATGTGAGGTTGCCGCCCGTGACCATCGAGATGTTGTCGGTGAACGTGTTGGCACCGCCTACGGTGAGGTTGCCTGCACTGCTGCTGCCCAAGATGATGCTGCTGAAACCGTCTTTGAATACCGATGTGCCACTGAACAAGCTATTGGCCAAATTGAGCGTGCCTGCGCCAGAGCCAATGCCGATGGTGGTGCCGTCGGTATCGGGCTCAATCGTCAAAGAACCTGTGCCAGCCACCACGCCTGTGCCTGCCCAGTTGAAGCTATTGGACTTCAAACGAATATTGCCGGAGGTAGTGACCGAACCGTCTGACTTGCGCCCCACATAGAGTGTGGAGCCAGTCAACACATTGATGCCTGTGTCAGAACTTGTGCCCACGCCCCTGAGGGTGATGGCTCCCGATGTGGCATAAATTTGTGTCGGGCCATAGTCCAAATTGATGCCCGCATGCACACGGCCGGACAACAGGCTTGGGCTGGCGGTACCCGTGATGCTGATGGCACCACTGCCGCTGAAAATATTGTTCGACGCGCCTGGTGCGTAAAAGTTGATGCCCGTGCTGTGGCTGTTGTTGTCGGTGTTGACACCGCCCACACCGTCAATGGTGATGGTGCCAGTGCCCGAGGTTTGAATGGTGGTGCCTGTGACGATGTCAACGCCGATGGAATACAAAACGGCACTACCTGCACCTTGCCAGCCCTTACCCTTGATCGAAATATTGCCACCACCCGCGTTGAGGGTCGCGGTTTGTAGCCACACACCGCGGTGTGTGGCGTCAGCAAACGCAGTGCCAGAGCCCTCTGCGTAGCCTGTACCCAAAGCATTGCCACCGCCCAAGGTGATGTTGCCACCCGCTGTGGTGAGGCTCGTCCCCGTCAGGCCAACACCGCCAGCACCGGTGCCGTCACTGTCAGCTGCCAGCAAAATATTGCCCGCACCGCTGCTGATCGACGCACCCGTGTTGCCAAAAATATCGCCCTTGGTCACCAACGAAACATTGCCGTTGTTGGTGCTGATGGCTTTGCTTGCCGCCAAAGTGATGGCGCTACTGCCAATTAGCTGAATGGCCGAGCCACTGCGTGTGCTGGTGAGGTTTTGATTGACGTTGATATTGCCGCCATACACCGTGATGGGGCCAGCAATACTGGTAGCCCCACCTAAGGTGATGTTGGCCGTGTTGGTGGACTTACCAATCGTCAATCCACTCACGCCACTGCTGAGCGTGAAGTCGTTGATCGGATAAGTCAAAGCAGTTGCAAAACTGTCGCTAAATGGCTCAATCGTCACCATCCCCGATGTGTTGACCTGAATGCCTTTGCCCGATGTCAAGCTAAAGCTGTCATCGGTAATGGTGATGTTGCTGCTTGAGCTGGTCAGATCGCTGCCAGCCTTGAAGCCAAAGGTGCTCACGGCGGTGTCGGCCAACAACGGGCCTGCAGCCTTGCCGATGATGTTGATGGCACCACTGGCTGCCAGCACATTGGTGTTGGAGAACTGGAAATCTTGGGTGGCACCGCTGCCATTCAAGGTAATCGTGCCTGTACCTGTGGACTCGATGGTCACGCCCTTGGTGGTGCTGCCAATAAAGAGTATTCCACGTTTGTTAGTCGCCAATGAGCCTGTTCCGGTCATGGTGATGTTGCCGTTGCCTGTTTTGAACAGACTACCTACAGTGGTTCCACCGCCCCAAAAGTTCAAATACAAGCCCGAAGAATACGAGGCGCCAGTCGCACCACCCTGCCCCTCTAGGATGATGTTGCCTGCAGCACCTGCATCCATCGTCAGGCCCTCAAGGGCGGCAATGCCATCGGATGTCCCGCTCCAAACAGAAGTGGACTTGCCACGCACCGTGATGTCGCCACCGCCCGAATACAAATTGATACCACTGGAGTGCCCACTATTAAAGTAGCCAAACGAGACACCGCCGGGGACGTAATTGGTGTTGTCAGCCGCAAATCCTGTGGGCACTACCGTGCCAGAGGCCAGCGTGGCGCTGGTGTTACCCCCGCCTAGCGTGATGGCACCACCACCGCTGGCCGTGCTGATGAGGCTGCTGGTGCGGTTGGCGTTGGTACGCGAGTCGAGTTTGTTTCGGTCTTGGATGTGGATAAATCCACCGCCCGATGCATCACTGTCACTCCAGAAGGTGATGTCACCACCGTTAGTGATGTAGTTCACATCGCCGTAAGACGTGATGTTGCCTTTGGCTTTGAGGTAAATACCTTGTAAAGCGCTTGTGCCTTTGCTAGTGAGGCTTTGAGACACGCTGATGTTGTTGCCATAGACGGTCACAGGGCCGTTGGCGGTCAGTGCGCGATCAATCGTCACATCAGACGTCATGCCGTCTCTACCAATGGTGATACCGCTGGCAATTTGATTGTTTTGATTCCAAGCAAACCAAGACGGTGAGACTGTTTGACCAAAGCTTGCAGAAGTATCAGGGTGAGTCCAAACAATCTTGCCCGTCGTTGCGAAGCTTGGGTTTAAATTGCTGAAGTTGTAGTTGTCATACTTGATGGTGATATCACTGGAGCTGGTGGCCACATCTGCGCTGCCCAACTTAGAACCCAAGTTGAAAGTGCTGGCGATGAACCAGACGCCATTGGCGATGCCCGAACCTTGACGCCCCAACAGGTTGATGGGGCCACTTTTGGCAAGAATATCGGTCGTTCCTCTGAATACAGCGTCGTAGTTATCGCCCGACCTCTGTTGTGAAGTTTTGATCGTGATACCGCCGCCAAGGCCAGTTGCCAAAACTGCAAATGAGTTGATTTCAGATTCAAGGCCCCAAGCCTGACCACCGCTTGTACCAGTGGCTGTACCGATGATTTGAATAGCATCTGCCGTTGTGTTGGCCGACTTGATGGTGAAAGATGGGATGTTGTAGAGCACAAAACCCGAGCTATACCCACTGTCCCATGTTTGGCTGTAACCATCTAGGTAAATGGTACCGGTGCCGCTGTCAATGACCCCGCCTTGCGTGAAATGATAAAAACCAAGCCCAGAGGCACCCGTTCCGCCACCAACCGACGTGGCGTAAGACTTGCCGCGCATGCTGATGTTGCCGCCACCGGAAGTGATGTTGGTTCGGCCATCAATGCGAATGCCTTCTGTATAAGCGGCATTGGACGAGCCCATGGCAAACGAGGTTCCTGTCAAGTTCCCACCACCTAGGGTGATATTGCCGCCGTTAGAGGTTGCCACCAAGCCACTTTGCAAACGCACATACCCATTCGTAGTCGTATCCGCATCATTGTCATCGTCCACATTAGAGGCCAACAAAATATTGCCCCCTGCGGTGGTGAGCGTGGTCAGTGCCGTGTTGATGATGTTTGTCTTGGCGCGAATGGTGATATCGCCGTTCGCTGCCGTGGTTGTCAAGGTGCTGCCAAAACTCACTTGCTTTGCATCCACCGTAATTGGGCCCGCAATACTGATGGCTCGGCCAAGGGTCACATCGGCGTTATTGGTTGATTTACCAATCGTCAAGCCACCTAGGGTGCTGCCAAAAGTACCTGTTGATAGGCTGTAGGTGCCGCTAAAGCTGGTACCCGCCGATTGAATGGTGAGCGCACCAGGCCCGTTGTATGTACCAGCCACAGAAGGTGCATCGTTTTGGGCCACCAAAGTGCCCCCATCAATGTTGAACACGGCGTTCAAGCTGTTACCTGTGAGCGTGAGGGTGTTGGTTCCTAACTTTTCAAACACGCCCAAACCGAGAACGTTCGCGCTCATGCTGGGGTTGTCGCTGCGGCTGACCGAATAGTTGGCTGCCGCAAACGGCAGGTAAATATTGCTGGCCGTTGCCATGCTGCCTGTAGTGCCACCTGTACCAACCATCAACGTGCCCGCATTCACCACCGCTGTGCCCGTGAAGGTGTGCGCACCTGTGAGTGTGAGTGTGTTGCTACTGTTTTTCAAAAAGTAGCCAGTGCCTGACATATCGGCACTCCAGCTTTGTGCTGCGCTGTCGTTGAAGATGAGTAAACCGTTGTTGGTGAACGTGGTGCCTGTGCCTAGTTTGGCTGGACTTGCCACTTCCAAGGTGGCGGTTGAGGTTCGGCTGTATTGCGACAAACCTGTGAAGGCAGTCGTGACGTTGGTCAGATTCGTACCACCGCTATAGGTGTTGGTGCCGGTCAGGCTTGTTTTGGCAGAGCTATACAAAATATCTACGCCATAGCCACCAGCCGTAGCCGTCGTAGCCAGCCCCATAGAACTCGCTCCTGTTGACATGTCCGTGCCAAGAAAATTACCTGATTTGTAGCCCGCCCCTGTGCCTGTGTTGTTGGTTGCATTGATGGTGGCTTGGACGTTACTGCCCGATTGCGTCAGCTTGATAAATACAGCTTTCGTGTAGCTACCGTCGTACATCTGTACCTGGAAGGTGGCAGTGTTGGTCAACGGGTCAAAAACTTTGAAGTACACGCCTGCAGCGTTAGTGCCCGGGCTGATCGCGCCTCCGTTTTCGTTTGCGCCGGACAGTCGGTACAACACCTCTGCCACCGTGGTGTTGGAGTCGATGGTTTTTGCTGTACCCGTGATAAAGGTATTAATCAGTGTCTTGCCTGCCCCAATCACTTCCACGGCACCTGTGCCGCTGATGTTGTTAGCCACCGATGTATCTGCACCATATTTAAACGCCAAGTTGGCGTTGTTGATGATGTTCGAGGCCACCGTACCTGTGCTGCCCCCATCGCCAAGCTGCAAAGTGCCAGCCGTGATGGTGGTGTCAGCGGTATAAGTGTTGGTCCCTGTCAGGGTGACGGTTCCCGAGCCCAACTTGGTAAAGGTGCCTGCACCTGAAATAACGCCACTCACCACAGAGTTGCCTGTGCTATTAAAAATCAACGCAGTGTTGTTGACCACATTGCCAGCACCCAAAGAGCCTGTGGCACCACCATTACCCACCTGCAAAGTACCTGCATTGATGTAAGTTGTGCCCGTCTGCGTGTTGGTGTTGGTCAACGACAGAGTGCCTGAGCCCAGCTTGGTCAGGCCTGTTGAACCCATCAATGCCCCAGCAAAGTTGTTGTTGCTGCTGGCGTCAAGCGTGAGGTTGCTTAAGTTAGAGGCATTCGATGCAAACGACAAAGCGCCTGCGCCCGACACCACTTTGAGGGTGGTGCCTGCAGCTCGGCTGCCGCCAGACACGCTGAAACGAATGGCAACTAAACCCGCCTCAGCCGTGTTGGAGTTGGAATAGTTCGCGTTCCATCCACCGCTACCAGCTGTATTTGTGTAGGCACCTGAGCCATAGATAACCGAGGTGCCTGTGAAATCTGTTCCACTACTGCTACCGCCGCCGTTACCACCCTTGCCGCCAGTCCCTATATAACTGTAAGAACCGTATTGAGCCGCAGAACCGCTATAAACGCTACCTGTGCCCGCTGTTCCTGCGGCGCCGTACTTACCGCCGCCGCCGCCGCCGCCGCCTGACACATAGGTGCGCCCCACGACAGCTACGTTGTTATTACCCACGCCAGTACGACCGCCATAACCGCCACTATCGTTACCACTTGCGCCGCCGCCGCCGCCGCCGCCAACCCAGATGGTATCGATACCAGAGTCACCGCCCTTGGATCCATATGAGGTGGTGCCATTGCCCTGCGCACCTCCAGCACCCACAGTAATCGCCAGTGCTTGGTTCGCAGATAAGCCTGTGAATGTCGACTCGTACACTCCACCGCCACCGCCGTTACCACCCGACCAGTTGCCTGATTGACCGCCGCCGCCGCCGCCGCCGCCGCCAACCAGCAGGTATTCCACAGATGTCACGCTGTACGGCGCATAGAAAGAATAGTTACCAGCCGCTGTGTACTGATACAAAACATAGTTGGTGCCACTGATGACGCTCGTGGTGGCACCACTGCCTGCCAGCAATGGATATTTATTCAAGCTCAACAGTGCGTAGTCAGCCACCGTGCCGCTAAAGCCCGACACCGTGCCGCCTGTCAAAGTGATAGCGCCCCCGCCAGAGTCAAACGTCACAGGGTTGGCCGTAGGTGTAGCGCTCAGGTTGGCCAGTTGCACGTTGCCCGTGATGCTGATGCCTGTGCCCACGGTGGTGATGTTGCCCGCCAAGTAGTTGGTACCCGCGCTGAGCGTGACGCCACCACCGGCTGTGATGGTGGAGCCAAGGCCTGTGGCGTAGTTCATGCCCATCACCAAGGTGCTCGCTGAGCCTGCTGTGGCGCTGAAAGTGCTGGTGGTCGACACATTGCCCATCACGGTGACATCGCCCGTGCCTTGCAGCACGAGTTGGCCTCCGGCTGTAGAAGCCAAGTTGTCCGCTAAAAATACGTTGCTACCATAAATGCGCACAGGCCCGCCTACGCTCAGCGAGTACAGCGCTGACACGTTAGCTGTGTTGGTTGTCTTACCAATTGTTAACCCGGCCAAGCCAGAGATGGCTTTGTCAAACAACACAGGGCTGGTGAACGACGTACCGGATGACTGAATCACCAAAGTACCTGTGCCTGAATAGCCGCTGGTCGTGAAAGTGGGGGCATTGTTTTCAATCACCAAGGTGCCACCGTTGATCGTTGTAGCACCCGTATAGGTGTTGGTGCCGCCAACCGTCGCGCTACCCGTACCGGTTTTGGTCAGGCTGTAAGCACCGGACAACCACGTGTTAAAGACCATGTCACCCAAGCCCGTGAGCGTGACATTGCCGCTAGTGGCAAGTTGATAGTTCGCAAAACGGGTATCACGGTCTATCGTCCAGGTGACCCCTGCTGTGGCACTATCAAACGTGGCACCCCCAGCACCGATGGTGTATTGCCTCGAGCTCATATTGGTGCCGACCCCGGCATTAGCCGAGCTGCCCGATTGGCGCACCGTCCCTCCGTTGATAACAATATTGCTGGCAGCAAAATCTAAATGCCCAAGGCTACCCAACCAGTCCCAACTCTTCAGGTCAAGCACTGCGCCTGTATTGACAGTCAAAGTTGCGCTGAGGCCATTGCCACTAGCCGCGTAGTAAATCTTGCCCGCGCTGCCGAGAGTCAATGTACCTCCGTTGATGGTGGTAGCGCCGGTATATGTGTTGACGGCATTAAGCGTGAGGTTGCCAGCACCAGACTTGGTCAGCGAACCCGTACCAGAAATGAGATGGTCAAAATTGAAGTTACCAGCACCTGTAAAGGTCACATTGCCGCTAAATGCTGGCTTGTAGGGGTCGTAAGTTGAACCTGTAAACGTCCATGTCGTGTTGGCGGAGGCGTTTTCAAAAGTGGCTCCGTTAGCCGTAACTGTGTAGCCACGACCACCCGATGTGGCGCTCAAACCTGAATACTTAATCGTTCCACCATCGATGATGATGTTGGTTTTGTCAAAGTAGTTAGAGCCCAAGCTGCCATAAAAGCCCCAGTCAGTCACCTCAAGTGTTGTGCCACTTTTGACGGTGACGATGGCCCCCGCGTTTTGATCCACGTTACATGCAGCCGTAGAACAATAAATCTTGCCACTGAGTTTGAGCGTACCTGCCCCAACCGTGGTTGCACCTGAGTAGGTATTGGTTGCCGACAACGTCAGCATCGAGGTTGTGCCGGTGTCTTTGGTCAAGCTACCAGTGCCACTGATGGCACCTGAGAGTATTTGATCAACCGATGATGAGTAAAGAAATGAGCCTGCGTTGGCAATAGTGCCGGCGTAGCTACCAGAAGCCAACGAGCCAGCCCCCCCAATTTGCAATGTGCCACCGCTGATGGTGGTTGCGCCTGTGTAAGTGTTGGTACCCGTGAGGTTGAATTTTCCGCCCGCCGATGGGCTAGCAGTGAACGAACCTGCGCCGCTGATGGTGCCGCTAAAGGTTGCAGATAGTGCGTTAAGCGTTAACGTGTTGTTGCCCGTGGTTGTGAACTTTTGTACTGTGTAACCCACAGCCGAACCAGTGCCCGCGGTCACCGTGCCATTTGAACTGGCCGCGGGACCTAAATAGCGAACAATCACAATGCCAGAGCCGCCCGCCCCCCCATAGTCGGAGTTACTGCCACCACCACCACCCGAGCCAGAGTTGGCTGTGGCCGCAACACCATTGTTTCTTGGGGCAGTTGAGCTGGCTTGTTTAGCACCACCACTGCCACCACCGGCCTGCCCCGTTCCAGGTGGACCCGAGGACCAGCCAAATTGGCCATTGATACCACCACCACCACCACCCGCATACATCACGCTGGTGCCTGTGATGTCGCTTGCTTTGCCTGCGCCGCCGTTACCGCCCGACTGTGCTGCGGCATTCGCAGAGCTGCCAGCACCACCCGCACCACCACCACCACCGGCCACAGCTTCACTACCACCTCCAGCCACACCTGCACCGCCTGCAGAACCATAGCCATTGCCGGTGAGAACAGAGGCACTGGCGCTGGTAACGGCACCACCGCCCGCACCACCGCCTGAACCACCAGACAAGCCCGAAACAGCCCAACCGCCGCCTCCGCCGCCGCCCGCTGCAGAAATGCCAAAAATTGAGCTGGAACTGCCTGAAGATCCAGTACCCCAGTTACCACCAGCACCACCAGCACCCACCGTGGCGGTGTAGTTGGTGCCTGTGATGGAGGTTGTGCCCGTGATGAATTCACCCGCGCCACCGCCACCACCAATACCGCCTGATCCTCCACCGCCACCCGCTACGATGAGGTAGTCCACATCAGTATCAAAAGCAGCCGTCATGTTGCCTGTGAGATTGATGTTGTAGCTGAACGCAGTGATACCGCGGCCCAGCATAAGCGTGCCGCCCGCCGCTGTGAAGGTTCCAGTGCCAAATGCACCGTCCGCGTAATAGCCTAAAGTGCCTGCATTGAGGGTGGTACCACCTGTGTAAGTGTTGACGCTGATCAGGTTCAAGCGGCCAGTACCGAACTTGGCAAATCTGGCGCCATTGCCAGAAATGATGCCGCTGTAAAGTGACGTCCCCGACTGTGTCACGCTCAACCCACGGCCAGCTGCTAGCGCGATATTGCCAGCCCCACTGACGGTGCCCGTTAAAGTGATATCGCCTGAGCTGGTATCGCTCGTGTAAAGGTTGTAATTAAGCGCGATGTCGCTGGCGCTTATTCCAATCGGACCCGCGCTGTAAATAGCCGTGTTGACGCTGACCGACGAATTACCACTGTATCTATACATGCTCCATGGATCAGAGCTTGCTCCTACACCGCTAGGCAGCAAAAGATTACCGCCATAGTTGCTACCAGCTACAGGTAAAGCAGACAGCACATTGGAATCCGCTAAGTTTTTGAACCCAAATCCACTACTTGGATCGTAAGAAGAAAAATCAATTCCAAAAGTTGAATTCAGTTTGGACACATTGACAGGTGAAGCGCCTAAAACAACTGTGTTTGACTTCAACTTAAGCACATCAGCAGAAATATCCGTCAATTGAGCAGCCTGATCTATCCACCCAAGGCTGACACCTGCGCACCAACTCGCAGATACACAACTGGAATTGCTGTTTCGGCCCCAGACTTCAACTGTCGATGCCGTTAATTTGGAACCGTTTAAAAACGTCCCATAGCCCATGGGTGCATTCGTTGTGTAGTACGAAGATTCGCCAGCAATAAAGAGTGCGTTTGTAGCTTTTAAGTCAATTTGTGCGGTACTTCCCCAACTAAGTTGCTGGCCAACGCCAGCGCTGCTAATCCCGTAAAAGCTAACATTTCTGCCCCAGACGATGGAGCCAGAGAACAATACGTTGCCGGCATATGCGTTTGTCGATTGTGTATTTCTGCCGGCAACCACCACATCCCCACCAACCCGAATGTCTACTAGAGATGAAACACCGAGCCGAACACCCGCATAAGGCAATGTCGCTGAGGCTTGGGCATAACAGGTAGAAACGCAGCTGCTGTTCCAGTTGGACGAATTAATGGTTGTGACATCAGCACCGCCCATATAAAGGGAGCCAGTGCCGGTTGAAGACGAGTAGGTTGCGCTATTGGATGTATTCAACCAAATGTTGTAACCCCCCGTCATATTGATGGAACCACCAGCGGTGAATAGTAAATTGTTATTCGTATTGGTAGCGATGCTGGCAGAAATCACAATGTCTCGGTCTGCGCTGATTTGCACATCAGTTGTGGCAAGACCCGAAACAATCGTTGCGGCAGTATTGGCATCAATCGTCACGTCTGTTGGGTCAATCAGCCATAGACCTGAGTTGCCAATTGATGAGTAAGCATTAATGTGAGCACCTGAGATTGAAAGCGAGTGGCCTGAGGTCTCAATCTGTCCACCATCTCCGCCATTCGTACCACCTTTGGCATAAATAGCGCCATTCACAGTAGTCACAGAGTACGCGCCATGCACATCACTCCACAGCACCACTTTGCCGCCGTTACCGTTGTCGGTGGCGCTGGCGTCAATGACGCTGTCCGCACTCATGCTCACCGTGGTGGCTTGGCGCAAGGTGCCGCTGCCTTGCCAATCGCCGCCCACCAGCACGGTGCCGCCTGCGGTGGCGCCAGTGGCTTCAATGCGGGTGCCGGTGTCTAGGCTGATGTCGTCGCCCTCCACTTCCACGCGGCCCGCTTGGGCGCGGGCGCTGTTGGCGCGCAACACGGTGTTGGTGCTGAGCAGCACGGCGCCATGCACAGGGGCTTGGGCGGGTGTGTTGTTGGCTGGGTCGGCTGGCACAGCGGGCACGCCGTCGGCCTGAATGTGGATGCGCCCCGCCCCGCCGTCGCCCGAGGCGTCAAGCACGGCGGTGGTCAGGTCCACGCGGCGTGTGGCCTGCAAGTGGATGTTGCCGCCCAAGGCGTTGGCCACGATGTGCGTGGGGTCGGTGACGATGCCGTTGGCAAACACGCGGCCGCTGAGGGCCATGGACTGTGCAGCGACGATGTCGATGTTGCCCGCTTGTTGGGCGATGGCCGACACGTCGAGCAAACCGGTGTTGGTTTGGGTGAAGGTGTCGGCGTTGATTTCGATGCGGCCAACTTCTGCCGCCAAGCTGCTGGCGTTGCCGCTGCTGGGGTAAGAATTTGCCGCTAAGTTAGTGGCTGATAGCGTGCCGGAGTTCTGAACATCGGGAGCATTCAGAGTGATGCTGCCCATAGGGCCCCCGTTGGCGCCTGCTGTGGCATCGGCCTTGACAGTGCCGCTGTTCAAAATGCTGCTGGTGGCTTCGAGCAAGATGCGCCCAGCACGTTGCACCAAGCCCGTGGCTTCTAGGGTGCCGCTGTTGTTGACCACCGCGCTTTGCAAGCGGCTGGCGGCCTGGGCCGACAAGATGATGAGGCCGCCCGGCGCTTTGATGGCGTTTTTGTTTTCTACCAAGGTGTTGATGGCCGCAGCCGTCACCACCACGCGGCTCAGGGCCCCGTTGCCGTCAAACTTCAACTCCAAGGTTTCACCGGCGGCCATGGCCACCGTGCCCAAGTTGGCCACGATGACGCCTTGGTTGCGCACCTCTGGCGCTAACAGGGCGATGTAGCCACCCAGCGCCGCGCGCAGTTCGCCCTCGTTGCTGACCTTGCCGGTGGCGCCGTTGCGGCTGAATTTGAGTTGGCCGTCCATGAATTCACGGGCGGCGGCGGTGTGCGTGGTGGCCACCAAGCCGCCCACGTCCACGCTGGATGTTTTGCCAAAGTACACGCCTTCGGGGTTGACCAACACCACCGAGCCCGGCGCCGTGATGCGGCCCAAAATGTGGCTGGGCTGGCTGTCCATCACGCGGTTGAGCGTGGCCGACTGGGCGTTGGGCTGCTGAAAGTTGACCGTGGCGTCTTGCCCGACGTGAAAGCTCGTCCAATCCACGACAGCCCGCTGGCTGGTCTGGTTGACGTTAAGCGTGTTGGCCGTTTGGCTGATGCTGGCCAGGCCCGCTGTCACCTGCCCGCCTGTTGGGAGCTGGTTGGCGGCGATGGTCGGTGGGGTTTGGGCTGAAACTGGATCCGCCCCTTGAACCGACAAAAGCGCCGCCAACGCGAGTACGGCGAGCCGAGCTGCAGGCATGCGCCGCGCGCGCGTAGCTCCACCCAAACGTGTAAAAACGTCTGTTTCGTAGGGGCGTGTTTCTACAAAGCGCGGCATAGCCATTCCGACTCGGAACGGCGGCGGAGATCTTGAGGGTTTCAAGCCAACTTTTTTGCAAGATCTGGGCCTGGTTTTTTTGACAGCTTTTGCTTATCCGCTTGAAAGCAAAAAGCCCCGTCAGCTCGAGAACTGACGGGGCTTGGGAGAATTAGGTTTGCGGCGGTTTATTCTTTGTGGGTGTAGACGTAATAACTGCCAGCCGCAATCACGATACACAAACCAAATAAGACATAAGCTAGTGGTGTCATGGATTTCTCCTGATTAAAAGCATTCCAGATAATGCAAGGATGGCTGATGATATCAGGCCCAGTTCTTCAAGGCTAGTCACACTTTGTGGCCTAGCAGCGCCAATGCTAAATCCCACAATCGAAGACGCAGCCAGTGTGCCTAGTAACCTTGCAATGTCATCAATTTGTTTATCGTTGAACTTCATGCATAGATTTTAGTTTTCATGCTTGAGTCGTTGAATGAAGCGGACTCACAGAACTTTTTTCAGCTACTAAAAAACACAACTTGCGAGATGTATAAGATTTGATACACTCACAAGGAATCGTATGACTGAAAAACCAATCGACTGGCGTGGTTCTGCGTTGCGAGACATTAAAAATGACGACATCTTTTCGCCCAATGCGAAATCTGCCCACATCACCCCTGCGAAGGGCAATGTTTTTGCCGATTTGGGTTTTGATGCAACAGAAGCTGCGCAGTTAAAAGCCGAGTCCCAACGCGTGATTTCTAAAAAACTGGCCATCAAAGCCGAGTTGATGGCTGAGTTGGCGCAATGGATTGAAACCAAAGAACTTAAACAGTCCGAAGCAGCCGAAATTTTGGGTGTGACACGCCCACGAGTCTCAGACGTTGTCAATCAAAAATCAATCAAATTCACGATTGATGCGTTGGTCGACATGTTGGCTCGGACAGGCAAACAGGTTCATTTGTCTGTCTACTAAAACGGCAAATTAACCTGCAACCAATAGCGGTTGCGGTCCCGTGTGCCATCCATGTCTTTGCCGTTGATGGGGTTCGGATTCGGGTTGTCACCGTCTCTGCGAGCCCAGGTGGCTTTCACAGACACGCCGTTTTCAAAGGTGTAGCCCACGCTGGCGCCAAAGCCTTTGTAGGTATTTAGGTTTTGTTTGGGTCCGCCAGGATAGTCTGGGTCATGCTGCAACCAGACTTGGCCCCAATCGTAGAACGCGGCCATGTTGATGCCGTTTTCTAGCTGCTGGCGCAATTCAAACTGAATCATCTGGCCTTCCGAGCCAGAGCCCTCGCCTGTTGGGTAGGCACGAACGCCATTCATGCCGCCAAGCTGCATTTTTTCGGACGAGTCTAGGTTCTTGTCGGCCATTTGCCCCGTGTACGAAACAAACGCCGAGGTTTGGGTGGTGATGGCTTGCTGCCACGTGCCATTGAGGCGAATCTTGTTGAAGACGCCTTCGGTTTTGGTGGTGTTCTTGTCGGTTTGCTGGCTGAGCGAGCCCGTCAGGTCAAGGTCACCGTTGCTGAGCTGAACGCTGTAGGTACCCGAGCCACCGCCTGGGTTGAGGTCGCGGTAAAAGCCTGACACTTGGGCTGTCAACACTTTGGCTTGGTAGTCCGACATCAAGAGGCCTTGGGCCGAGGTGTTTTCAAACTTCTTGGCATCGGCGGCTAGGCTGAGGGTGGCGCTGCGGTCATCCGCACGCAACAGGGGGTAGGTCCATTCCAAGCCTTTGGTAATGGCGCGGCCCACCGCACCGACCATGCCTTGGTCGCCCACCACAACTTTGTAGTCCATCACAGAGGCGTTGGCGCCCATGCGCCAGCCATCGGTGCCCACAGGCACGCTGTAGGCCAAGCGGGCGTAGTCGCTGCCCTTGGTGTGGACGGCCACTAAGTTGAGCAAATCGCCCAAGTCGTTGGGTTTGAACCAGGTCAGGTTGGCCATCAAGCGGATGGCGCCGGTCGAACGTGACCCACCGTTGTCCATGGTCAGCTCAGTTTGACGTGTGCGACCTTGGTATAACTTAAGCAGCAATTCTGTTTCGCCGGCATCGCGGCCTTGGCGCAATGAGCCTTGGGCGTTCATGCCGGGTATGTCGTTGGCCAGAGCCAAAGCTCGGTCAAGAGACTTGGTGTTGAGGGGCTCACCCGTGGGTTGCTGGGCCTGAATGATGGCCTCCACATGGGCTTGGGTGTTGGGCAAGTCGTTGAGCTCCTGCTCAATTTCGACTTTGGAGAACACCGATTCGATGACATCGATCGTCAAAAGCCCGTCCGTCAGGTCTTGTGGCGGCAAGATGGCGCGGGCTAGGTAATTATTGTTGCGGTAGTACTGCTCGACCACCATGCCGATTTCGAGCATTTGCTCGTAGGTCAAAGGCATGTTGAGGAAGGGCTCAACGATGCCGCGCAGCTCCATGTCGCCCAAGATGGTGACGCCTTCAAACTGGATGTGCTTGAGGGTGATGAGTGCTTTGGCGGCCTCTTCCACCTCTTTTTGCTCAACCATTTTGTCCATCGCCGCATCGACCAAGGTCTTGCGAACTGCCTTGCCAGCCGCGGGAGCGATGCGGGTGCCTGTGATGGATTCGACCCAGTCGGTGACGGGCAGCTTGGTTTTGTTCTCGATCGCGCGCAGCACGGTGCCTGCGTCTTTGGGCAAAACGGGGTCGTAGATGTCCAACGACCCAACCAAAAGGCACAGGAATACCGTCGCAGCAATGAATCGCGAGCGTGTAATTTTCACAAAACGAGAACTAAATCAACCATAGGGGTTGAGTCAATGCAAGTTTCGTGCCTTGCCGCTTTATTGACGGTTTATGCGGTTTTGCCGAGGTTTTAGGTCACCAGATCTCGATCGATCTGGGGTGACAAGCTATCTCTATGGTTTATTGGGAGGAATACTCTCAATGACTTGAATCACCAGCTCAGGCCCAGCCAAGTTTTGGCGCGGGATATAGGCTTGCACCAACCAGCCTGCCTTTCGGTATTCCTGCGAAATGGCATCGGTCAAGTGGTGCACATCGTGCTGGTTCAAGGGCCGATTGGCAAACGGCGCAGCCGCTGTTTGTAGTTGTTCGGTGCTGAGGCGCTGGTTGCCCAAGAACTTGAAGCGCTCAGCGGTGACCACCGTGGTGTCGGTCAAAACGGCCGCAGGCGGCAGTGAGTCGCGCTTTTTGGCGGCCTGCTGCAGCTGGCTTTGCCGTATGTTTTGCTCGGTTTGGCGCATCAAGGCGCCAGCGTCAACACCTGGCGGAGTTTGTGCAGAAACACTGACTGCCGTGAACAGCCCCAAAGCGAGATAGCAGGTGCGTGCGTGGGTCATTAAAAACGAGTCTCGAGCGATAACCAGAAACGGTTGCGATCGTACGCGTCATTGTCGTCGGGGGTATCGCCTGTGCGACGCGCCCAGGTCGCCTTGACGTTGACACCTGTGTCCAGCTTGTGTGTCAAGCTCAAGCCCACACCGCTGAGGCTGGTGCCAGGTTGGGTGTTACCGCCGGCATCTTTCCAGGAGCGGATGCGTCCCACGTCGTAGAACTCAGCCAAGGTGGTTTTGGCTGACAACCTTTGACGCAGCTCGAAAGTAGCAATTTGACCTTTGCTGCCTGCCCCCTCGCCCACGCCATAGGCACGAACACCCAAAGGGCCGCCCAAGTAGAGCTTTTCAGAAGCATCCAAGTTTCTGTTGGCGTCTTGCAAGGTCAAGCCAAAGTAGGCGGAGTTGATACCACCCAAGGGCTGAAGAATGCTGCCTGTGAAGAGGAACTTGGTGAAGGTGCCGCCTGTGTTTTCGTCTTGCAGGTCGGATTGTTGGTTAGGCGAGCCAGTCATATCGACCTCGCCCTTAGACAGACGCGCGTCGTAGGTGAACACGGCACCACCAGGCGCCATCTCGCGCTCAAACCCTTTGAACTCGATGCCCATGACACGGGTATCGTAGTAAGCAGACTCATTCAGGCCCATGCCTTGGTTACGCAGTTTGGCTGTGTCGTAACGTAGGCCGAGGCGGCTGTAACTTGAAGGTGTATTGACTAACTCGTAGGCCAAGAAAAGCCCTTTTTTCACAGCATCGCCACTGGCATAGGTGGCATCTTGTACGGCTTCCACCACTTCGTAGCTAAGGTCAGACACACGCAGGCCAAGCTTGAGGCCATCGATCCCTGTTGCCCAGGCGAATGCAGCTTGCAAGAACTGGCTACCTTGTGTTTTGATGCCCTGCACGGACAAGGTGTTGCCTTGCCCCAGCGCGTCATTCCACACCAGCCCCAAGCCCACGCGGCCTGCGCCTACGCCTTCCAAGCCTTGGTTGTCCACCAAAAGTTCGTATTGGCGTGACTGTTTGGCGTATTGCTTGAGAATGAGTGCGGTCTCTTCGTCTTGGCTCAATTGCGGTGCGGCCTGCACGGCTTTTTCTGCAGCACTGACGATGCTGAGCTGTTGGTTGAGTTGGGTTTGGCTCACTTGGGTTTCGATGACGCCCACTTTGAGTACGCCATTGCGCTCAAGCGAGCCCACCAAGGTCGCACGGGCGACCATGTTTTTTGACTGGTAGTAGCTGGAGATGCGGGCTGGAATGACAAACGCCTGCTCCAGATCTAGCTCTTGTCCAATGAATTCTTGAACCACTTGTTTCAGTTCACTGTGGCTGAAGGCGGTCACACCGTCGAATTGAATTTCACGGATGGTCAAGCGCATGTCTTGTGCAACAGGCGCTTCGGGCTTGACTGGCGCCACGCTTGATTTGGCAACAGCGGCGATCACAGGTTTAGGCTCCACCACGGCCACGGGCTCAGGCTTGCTTGCCACAGGAGCGGGCTTGCGCTGGATTGGTGCTGGCAGGACAGCGGGCTCAGCCAGGGATTTGATCTGCACAGGTGCCGGCTCTGGTTCAGCCTGTACGGGAGCAGCCATCTCTGCTTGCGAAGCGACCGTCTCTGGCTCTTGCGCCTCAGATGCGCTCAGCTCATGGGCGGGCACCACTGCCACTGGCGTCTCAGGCGCGAACACATCCTCGCCCACCACAAAGTAGGCGCCGATGCCGGCAGCAAGGATCAAAGCAGCAAGTATTTGTTTCATAAAGTCTGTTCGGTGACTGGCTAGCGTAAGCAGCTCCTATGCCAGCACGCCTGACGAAGAGTCGACAGGTGCGGGGATTTCTGAAGCCCTAGGTTGCAGATTTACCGCAAAGTACCCACTTCAATGACTTGAACCACCAAACGCCCACCGCCAAACGATTGGTCGGGGATGTAGGCCTTGGCTCTGAAACCTGCTTCGCGGTAGGCGCGGTTCACGGCCGATGTGACGACCGAGAGCTTGTCGACCATCAGACGTTTACCAGCATGCCCCTTCACTGCCGCTTGTAGTCGAGCTGTGGGCACCAAGGTATTGCCTTCAATCACGATGCTGTCGACCTGCACGCTGAAGTCGTCGGTCCAGCGCATGCGGGGGTAGTACTCGATGGGAAAGCCTTCGGGCGAAGCCGCATCGGTCCGCGCGCCTAGTTCGGGGGTGTTGGCCAGCAAGCTACCCGCGCTGGGTACCGCGTGTTGCGCCAGTGCGTGGCCTTGGCACAAAGCCAGCAACAAGCTGGCAGCCGTAAGAGAAGTCCGCATGGTTAGCTCCTGACGTGCGATAAAAACTCGACCCACCGGATTTGCTTGGGTAAGCAAATGGCATGCAGGTCGTAATAAAACTGAATCTTTTGGCGTGCGGCCTTGCCCAAGGTGTGTCGCAGGTCGGGGTCGTCCAGCAAACGCACCACTTGGCCGATCAAGGCGGTTTGGTCAAAAAACGGGGCGAGCAAGCCAGTTTTCTCGGGCTCGACGAACTCGCGCACCGGCTCGGTGTCGCTACCCACCACCGCGCAGCCGATGCTCATGGCTTCGAGCAGGCTCCAGCTGGCCACAAAGGGGTACGTGAGGTAAACATGCACGGTGCTGACTTGCAGCAGGCTCACAAATTGGGGGTGCGGCAAATGGCCGACAAAGTGGACACGGGCCCAGTCCGCCTCGGAGATGAGCGGTTTGACCTCGTCAATAAAGATTTGCTTCCAGCTGGCCTTGCCCGGTGGGGCTTTGCCGTAACTGGTGCCCTCGCCGCCCACCAAGACCACTTGGGCGTTGGGTCGCTGTTGCAGCAACTCGGGCAAGGCCCGCATGAAGACGTGGTAGCCGCGGTACGGTTCGAGGTTGCGGTTGGCAAAGGTGATGACTTCGTCTTGGCGGGTCAGCGTGCGGCCATTGGGCAGCTGAAAGGTGGCCAAGTCGTTGGGGCAGATGCGCTGGGTGTCAATGCCATCGTGCATGACTTTGATCTTGCCGCGAAACGGCCAGGCATAGGTATCGGCCTGAAAGTTCGTGGGCGAGATGGCGGCATCGGCGATGTCAAAGTGCATCACGTTGTTGATGTTTTTCAGGCGCAAGCGGCAGGCGTCGCCTGGGTCTTGGCTGGCAAATTCGGGGTCAAAGCCCACATCGTTGCCATGCTCTGAATAGTTAAGTTCGCAATACAACCCAAGCTTGGTGTCGGGCCACACGTCTTTGATGAACAGGCTCTCGCCCCAGCCGGGGTGGGCCACCACCGCGTCGGGAGTGAAGCCTTGGGCCTTGAGCTCCAAGCATTTGCGAAACACCGACTCGGCGCGGATGATCTTGGTTTCCAAGTCCAAGGCCCATGGGTGAACACCCGTCGCTGTGCCCTTGGCGGGTTGGTAGGTATGGATGTGCACGCCCTCCCACGCTTTGGGCGCCTCTTTTTTGAGGACCAAGGCATGGACTTCGTGGCCCTGTTTCACCATCGCAGGCGCGAGATGCAGGAACTGGCCAGGGAAGTTTTGGTGAACAAATAGGAGTTTCATCGCACCAACAGTTCAGTGCCGACCAGCTCTTTGACGGCGATGTCGATCGGTTGCACCGGAATCTCAAAGGCGCCACTGTCTAGGTTCAAGGCCTCAATGTCCAATCGGCCCAAGGTGCTGAGCAAGCGGTAGCTGCCCATCTTGGCGTCGATCATGGCGTTGACCTTGTTGGCCAGCAGGCCAAAGTGTTCGACCTCAGAGTCAAGCACGGCCAAGGCGGTTTCTTTGCCTGCATCGCGCAGCTTCTTGCGGCCACGCATCACACCTTGCGAGGTTTTGACGGCGCTGTCCAGCAGGTTCAAGCGTTCGATGCCCTTTTTGTATTGGTTCCAGGCCACACGGACCGACTCTTTGGTTTTGTTGCTGATGTTTTTCTCTTTTTCAGCACTTTCACGGTAGTCATAGGCGGCGGCTTGGGCCTTGCTGATGGTTTCACGACCAGCAAACACGTTCCAGCTGAGCTTGACCAAGACCGAGTCTTCGTCTTTGCGGTAGAGCTGGCCCGAGTCGTTCTCGCGGTTGCGCACGCCCACCACGTCCACATTGGGCATGAAGCCGGCGTTCTCCACGCTGATGAGGCGATAGGCGCGCTCGGTGGCCATGCGGGCGGCTTGCAGTCGGGGGTTGGTGTCGCTGGCTTCTTCCATGGCGCTGTCCACCGAGGGGGGCATGCGTTTGTCCATGATCAGCACGTCTTGGAACGCTTTGAGGTCTGGCGTTTTGCCAAACACTTGCTCGTAGGTCGAGATCGCGTCGCGTAGGCCTTGCTCATACAGCACGCGGCGTTCGCGCACGATTTGCAGACGCGTGGCGGCTTGCAGCTCATCCACAATCACGCCACCGCCGCGCTCGACGCGCTGCTTTTCCATCTCCAACTGGCGCTGGGTGGTGGCTTCGTTGATTTCGCTGAGGCTGATCAACATTTGGTTTTTCAGCACATTCAAGTAGGCGGTCAAGGCTTCGAGCAGCACTTCTTGTGAGGTGGCGCTGCGGTCGGCGTTTTTCATTTGGCGCTCAACTTTGGCCACGCCCGTGGCGGCCAAGGTTTTGCCGCCGTTGAAGAGGTTTTGCGTAACGGTGACGGTCTGCTTTTTGCGCGTCAATTCGCTGAGCTTGGGGTCACCTGGGTTGCCAGGCGTGGAATAGCTGGTGGTGCTGATCTTTTCTGGGCCCTGCTCGGCGGCCAGATCGACCTTGGGGAACCAGCCCGCTTTGGCCGCGATTTCGCGCTTTTCGGCGGCGGTCACGGCAAAGCTGCTGGCGCGCAGCATGGGGTGGTTGTCGCGCAAGTAAATCAATTCAGACTGCAAATCGGCCGCGTACAAGGGTGAAGCCAGGCCTGACACCAAGCCAGCAACGGCCACTGAAATGAGGTTCTTTTTCATACGCACTTTCCTTAGATTTCTTTGAACGCGTCGGCTTTGAGCTTGAGCACGGGCTTGAGCAGCGCCCACATGATGGATTGGGTGTCGACCTTGATGTCGACCTCACCCACCATGCCCGGGGTGATGGGGTAAATGCCGGGTCGGTCGCCCAGCCACGATTTGTCAGTGCTGACGATGACGCGGTAAAACTGTTCTTCGTTGCGGCCCAAATCGGTGTCGGCGGCAATGCCGCTGACCGTGCCGCTGAGCCCGCCGTAGCGCAGGTAGTCGTAGGTCGAGATCTTGACCAACGCGTCTTGCTTCATATTGATGTAGCCGCGGTCGCTGGGGCTGAGCTTGACTTCAATGACCAGCTGGTCTTTGAGCGGCACCACTTCCATGATCGGCTCGCCCGGCTTGACCACGTTGCCCGCGGTCTGGAAACGCACGTTTTTCACCACCCCGTCGATGGGGGCGCGGATGACCGAGCGGTCTTCTTGGTCGTTGGCGCGGGTCAGCTCTTCAGACAGGCTGGCCATTTTGCGTTCCATGTCGGTGGCTTCGTTGGCCGACTCGCGGTTGAAACGCGCTTCTTCTTGCTGGCGGCGGGCCACGGATTCATTGATGCCCGCTTGCAAACCCGTGATGGACTGACGCAGCGAGGCAATCTCACCGCTCAAACGCTCGTAGTTGGACTGACGCTGGAAATGCTCCAGCTGCGAGGTGAGCTTGTCTTTGACCAAATCGGCCGAAATGGCCACTTCTTGCTTGGCAATTTTGAAGCTGGCTTCCAAAGCTGAGAGCCGTTCGCGCGATTCGGCGAGCTTTTGGCGGTTTTGAGTGACCACGTTGTCAAAGGCCTGCAGCGAGTTGCGACGCTCATCGCGACGTGACTGGTAGCTGTGCTGTTCGGCTTCGACCAAGTTGGGGAACTTGGCCACGTATTCATCGGGCCAAACGGGGTCGATGCCCAAAGATTCGGCATCGAGGCGCAGTTTGGCGAGCTTGAGCGAGGCCATGCGCGCGTTCATCTCACCGCTGTTGATGCCGCTGGTGGCCAAATCGAGCTGGACCAGCGGGTCGCCGGCTTTGACCTCTTGGTTTTCACGCACCACGATGTCTTTGATGATGCCGCCTTCCAAATGCTGGATGACCTTGACCTTGTCAAACGGAATGACCTTACCCGGCGCGGTGACCACGCGGTCCACCCGGCCAATCAAGGTCCATAAAAAGATGACGACGAACAAGGCCAACAGGCGCCGCTGTGAGGCGCGCCATCGGGGTTCACCGAGGTCGCTCAGGACCTTGTCTAAATTAATCGCTGTGTTTTTTGACATGTCACTCATGGTTTAGCAACATTCATACCGAGCTTGGGCAAGATGTCGGTGGCGGGCCCTGCGCCCACCAATTTGCCTTTGTTCATGACCAAGATGCCGTTGCAGTGGCTGAGCATGAAGGGGCTGTGCGTGACCACCACCACGGTGTGGTCCTTGGCCAGCTCCTTGAGGGTTTGGACCAAATGCAGCTCTGAGTCGCGGTCGAGCTCGGCGGTGGGCTCGTCCAGCAGCAGCACCGGCGGGTCGTTGAGCAAAGCCTGGGCGATGGCAATGCGCTTGGTTTGGCCGGCAGAGAAGCGCTGTGCGCCCTCGCCCACCTGCGTGGCGTAGCCGTCGGGCAAGTCGATGATGAACTGGTGCGCACAGGCGCGCTGGGCGGCGCGGATGATTTGCTCGTCCGTCGCATCGGGGTTGGCCAAGGCGATGTTGTCGCGGATCGAGGCCGACAACAGTTGGTTGGTTTGCGACAAATAGCCAATGCGCCCCGCCAGCTCGGTTTGGGTGAACTGGTGCAAATCGGCGCCGTCAATCAACACACGGCCCTCATGCGGGGGGTACAAGCCGCGCATGATTTTGAGCAAGGTGGTCTTGCCGCTGCCGTTGGGGCCCACGATGCCGTGCAGGCCGCCCGCGCCAATTTCGCCTGAAATGGGCTGGAGCAACAGGTTTTCGCTTTGGGGAAACTTGAAGGTCACGCCTTCCAGGCGCAAAGCACCGGTGGGGCGCGACAAGGCAATGACGCTTTGGGTACGGTCGACTTCCATGGCAAACAAAGCGTCCAAGCGCTTTTTGGCCGCGCGGAACTGGCCAAAGGTGCGCCACTGGCCCACCAACTGCACCAAGGGCGAGACCATGCGGCCGGCCAACATATTGGTGGCAATGAGCGAGCCCATGCTGATGAGCTGGTTCAAGATGGCCAAGGCACCAATGCTCGTGGTCAGCACCGAGTTGGCCGTGGTCATGCCGTGCGCCAGCTCGCGGTAGTGATCGGCCTCACGGCTGCGGGCCAGCGATTCGTTCATCCAGCGGGCGTAGTGATCTTCCCAGCGGCGCTGCACCGATTCGTTGGCACCCAAGGCTTTGAGGCTCAGGCGAATCGAGGCCAGCTCGTTCAAGGCCACATCACGGCTCACGAGCTGTTCGCGCTCGGTTTCGGTGGCGCCACGGGTGACTTGGCCCGAACGCCAAGCCAGGGTCACAAAAGCAGCGATGGTGAGCAAGGCCACAGGCAACAAAGGCAGAGCCAGCACAGCCACCACCACCAAAGACAGCAGCATGAAGGGTAAGTCGATCAGCAGCATGGCGGTGCTGCCCGAGCAGGTGGTACGCACAATTTCGATGTCGCGGTACACCGCTTGCCAAAAGCCAGCCGAGCGGCCTTCGAGCACCAAGGTAGGCAGATTGAGCATGCGCTGCAGGGTTTCGCGGGCGATTTGCACCTCTACACGTGCACCGATGCGCTGCAAAAGCAAGGACCGTCCGGCCCGAAACACATGGTCCATGACGATCGCAATGGCCATGCCAATGACCAAGGCCGCCAAGGTGGAATAACCAGCATGGCCAATGACTTGGTCGTACACCTGCATGGTGAAGACCGCGGCAAACAAGGCCAAGATGTTGATGGCCAAAGACAGCCCGAGGGCTTGGCGGTAGGCGTCGCGGTAAGGCCACAGCAACTCGCGCAGCCAGTCTTGCTGGGCTTGGGCGTCAGGCAGAGACTGGAGTTGCTGGTCGGGCTGGGCATCGGGTGCGGTGACAAAGTTCCAACCCCACTTGACGCCCTTGCGGGTTTCTTCGCTGACGGTGCTCACCGCCTCGCCAATGGCTTGTTTTTTGGCCTTCAGGTCTTCCTTGTCAATGTGGAGCCACGCGCGTGAGCCGTTGCTGCCGTGGCGCAGCCAATCAAGGCCGAACCACGCGCGGCGACTGCCTTTGTCGTCGGCATTGCCAAGAAATTCCTTTTTCATAATTAGCTGAAATGTCTGGAGTTCGCATCGATGCTGTCCGCAATAGCCACGTAGATGTTGTCACTGCCATGCTGGTACACCGAGAAACTTTGGCCGGTGTAGCCGCTGACATTGACCTGTCCCACCACGGTGTTTGTCCATCCGCCTGTGAGGTTGACCACGTCGCCTGTGTTGTTCGTGCCTGAGCCGTCGATGACCAGAACATGTCCTTTCTGATAAGTAGGGTCTGAGATCGCTGTGTTCGTCTCCCCTGTTATCGACAGCACATCCAGATGGTTTAGCGTGATGTTCTGGTTTCCAGTGCCGAGCTTGAAAATTTCGATGTTTTCCACCAAATCGTCGCGCTTGGCCGTGAAGTCCAGGGTTGCCGCGGCGGTGAACTCCAAGGTGTCGATGCCTGTGCCGCCGTCGATCTTGAAGAAATCGACGATGGCGCCACGCTCGTTGTTGACAAAGCCCACTTGCAGCAAGTCGTCGCCTGCGCCACCCAAGAGCACATCGGCGCCGCCGTTGCCCACCAAGGTGTCGTCGCCGGCATTACCGATGAGGCGGTCAGCGCCTTTGGCGTTGCTGGGGGTCTTGATGGCGTCAGCCAACAAGGTTTCGCCCTGCGTGCCTTCGATGTGCTTGACCGCAATGTTGCTGTCGCCGGTGAGGTAGGAGTCACCGTAGAAGATTTGCATGCTGCCGCTGTTGGTCAGGCTGACATCGTCATAGCCGTCACCGTCCACGTCGCCCAAGGCGGTCCAATAGCCATTGTTTGTGCGCAGCAGCTGAATGCCGTAGTCCTGCATTTCCAGCAAGCTGATGTCTTGCCAGCCCGCTTGACGGCCAAACATGAGGTAAGACGAGCCCAGGCTGGTCGTGCCTGCGTTGTCGGCTTCTTCGTCGCCAGGGGCTTGGAAGATGAAGTCATCCAAGCCGTCGCCGTTCATGTCGCCCACGCCGGTCCAGCTGTATTCGCCCGCACGGTCAAAGTCGACTGCACCGGTGATGCGGAAACCCAGCTTGTTGGTGGCCAAGTCGGTCAGATTCAAGTCGGTGTTACTCCAATGCCCTGCTTGGCCAAACACCACATACAAACCGCCGTTGTTTTTGGCGTTGAAGTCGTTGGGGTCGCCGCTGTTGCCAAAGGCGGAGAGCAGCAAATCGTCGTAGCCGTCGCCGTTGATGTCGCCCAGCGCCGAGTAAGTGCCGTTCAGGGTGATGCCCGTTTCAGACACCACTTTGGTTAAACGAGGCGCACCGTTGCTGCCAGCACCGCTCACCCAGCTGGCAGGTGCCGTCCAGTTGGCGGCATTGGCGCCACCGTAGACAATGTAGTTGCTGGTGTTGTTGACATCAGAGACCAACATATCGGTGTAGCCATCGCCGTCCAAGTCGCCCACATTGGCGTAGCGGCCAAAGTTACCCAAGTCCACGGCCGTGCCCAAGTTCGAGGACGCAGCGTTAAAGCCCGAGCCCATATTGGCGCGGCCAAAGTAGATCTCACCGTTAGCACCCGCCATGAAGTCGTCAAAGCCATCACCGTTCAAGTCACCCATGGCCACAGGCGCCCAGTCGTTGCCCAAACTGGACGAACTGGTGCTGCCGGTGTAGACCACATCGGCCGTGGTGGCACTGGTGGTGTAGGTGTAGGTGGTTTGTGCATCGGGCACGTCGGTGGCGTACAAGGGGTCGTAAGACCGCGCGTCGTAGTCCAAGGCATAGCCGCTCGAGGTGGTGGGCAAGGCGTTGGCCTGCGCCACCGAGCCCACAGCGCCGGTGCCGCTCGTGCTGAGCGTGGTTTGCGTCACGCTGCCCGAGACGCGGTTGGTGAACACGGCGTTGCCACCATCAAACACATACAAGCGGCCTTCGCTTGAGTTGGTCCAGTAGTCGCTGCTGACGTAGTAGTTGTCGTAAACATAGTTATCACCCATGTTGTAGGTGTAAGAGTTCACGCCTGCGGCCACCACCATGAGGTCAGACTGACCGTCACCGTCAAAGTCGCCCAGCGAGCCCAAGCCGTTGCCAAAGCCTTCTGCCGCCGAGGCGCTGGAGGTGAGCTTGATATAGCCTGCATTCGCACCCGTGGGCGCTTCGCCCGCAGAAACAGTCAAACTGCCCAAGCCACCGGCCGCACCATAGACCACATACACATCGCCTGAGCGGTAGGTGGTGGAGCCCAATCCGATCGATGCACTTGTCCAATTGCCATAGACGTTGTAGTTGTTATAGCGGTAGACCTGGCTGGCGTAGGTGGCGTTGGTGTTGGCATCGCGCATGGCGAAGTCCATGAAGCCGTCGTTGTTGACGTCGCCAACTGCCACCAAGAAGCTGTTGCTCTGGCTGTCCACGCCCATGTCCAGGCTGATGGTGTCCACGCGGAACTGCGACGTGAGATCCACCGTGTCTTGGCCATCGCCACCGTTGACGGTGTCTGCACCGGCCAAGGGGGTCAGGGTGTCGTTGTTGGCTGTACCAGCGCTGCTGCCCGTCAAGGTGTTGCTGCTGTCGTTGCCCACATAGGTGCTGCCCGAGGTGGTGGGCATGGCGTAGTTGCTGACCAAGGTGCTGTCACCAGGCGTGACGATTTTGAGTAACACGCCATCTTGCAAGAACAACTTGGTGGTCACGTTGCTGTTGCTGTCATAGCTGCGGCTCGAACTCCATTGCGTGTAGTCCGTCAAGCCCACGGTGTCACCAGCACCCAAGTTGATGAGCACTTGGTTAGAACTGCCCGACATGGCGCGCACGGCAGCCAAGTCGAGGGTGAGTTGGGTGGCTGCAGCGGCCGTCAGGTCCAACACCTCAATGCCTTGCAGCGCGGGGTGGCTGCCGCTGACGAGGTTGACCGTGGCGTCGCTGACCAGCACAGTGTCCAGCCCTTCGCCACCATCGATGACCGCATCCAAGCCGTCGTAGACCAAGGTGTCGTCGCCCGCTTGGGCGTACACGGCATCAATGCCTGTGCCGCCGTCGAGCGTGTCGTTGCCCGTGCCGCCTTCTAAGACGTCGTCGCCGCTGCCGCCCAAGAGGCTGTCGTTGCCGCCTTGGCCATACAGGTGGTCGTCGCCAGCCGCGCCGTCGAGCGTGTCGTTGCCCGCTTGGGCGTCCAGCCAGTCGGCATTGGCGCTGCCCAGCAGGCTGTCGGCGCCAGCGGTGGCAATGACGCGCTCAATCGTGGCCAAGGTGTCAGTGCCGTCACCCGTGACGGTGACAGCGCCTGTACCGAGGTTGACGGTGATGGGGCCGGCCACAGCGCTGTAGTCGACGGTGTCCGTGCCATTGCCGCCGGTCAGGCTGTCGTTGCCCAAGCCGCCCACCAAGGTGTCGTCGCCATCGTTGCCATTGAGGGTGTCGTTGCCCGCCAAGCCCCACATCACATCGGTGCCGGCGGTGCCGTTGACGGTGTCGCCCGAGGCGGTGCCTGTCAAACGCACGCTGGCTTCGGCCGAGACGCGCAAGGTCACGGTGGTGGCGCCGGAGGTTCCGGTCCAGTTGCGGTAAACCGAGTTGCCCACCACGGTGTTGGCGCCAGCGGCCCATGTGCCCACGAGTTCGAGCATGTCTTGGTCATCGGCATACACCGTGAGCGCATCGCTGCTGCCAGACAGCGCCGCCACGGACGCCACGCTCAGGGTGAGCTGTGTGCCCTGTGAGCCGCGCAAATCCATGACTTCGATGTTCTTGATTTGCGTGCCGCTGATGCCAGCGGCCGTCAGATCAAGGGCCGCATCGCGCACCACCAAGGTGTCGGTGCCGGCTTCGCCGTCCACCGTGGCATCGGCTGCGTCGTAAATCAGGGTGTCGTCGCCCGCGCCGGCCAAGATGGTGTCGGCACCTGCACCGGCATCAATCCAGTTGGCGTTGGTGTCGGTCACGGTGATGCTGTCGGCGTACTGGGTACCCAACAGGTTTTCAATGCTGTACAGCGCGTCGTTGTTGGTCGTGTCGGTGAACACGGCCGAGCCCAAGGTGTCGCCATTGAGGGTGATGGTCACACCGGCGGTGGCGTCTGAGAAATCGGCGGTGTCTGTGCCCAAGCCACCCACCAAGGTGTCGGTGCCCTGCCCGCCCATGAGCCAGTCGTTGCCCAAGCCGCCTTCTAAGCGGTTGGCCACGCTGGAGCCAATGAGCCAATCGTCGCCGGCGCCTGTTTTGGCCCATTCGACGGTGCTGAGTGTGCCGTTCAAGCTGCTCAAGGTGTCCACATCGGGCGCTGTGCTGACCGTGGCGGTAGACACCACAGTACGTGCATCCACGCCGTTGTAGCGGTCGCTGCTGAGGTTGACGCGCACGGCGTCGATGCGGTCGGCGTAGTCGACCATGGATTTGTCGGCATCGGCGGCGCTGCTGGTGGTTTGGGTGGTGCCCACCAAACTTTGACCCGCGGTCAAGCCAGAGCCGCGAACCACGTCGGTGCTGACGTCTTCTTTGACCATGACCACTAGGTTGTACGTGGTGCCGGACAAGGTGTAACTGGACGTCAGCTTGCGGTAGCCGCTGTAGCTGCTGGCGTCTTGCGTCCACAGAGATCGGTCGTTGAAGAACACGCTGTCGCCTGCCACACCGTCGATTTGTAGGGTATGGGTCAGGCTGACATCGGTGGTCATTCTGTAAACAGCCGCTTGGTCGAGCACCAAGCTGTTGCCCACATTGGCGGTGCCTGCCACGATGTCGTGGGCGCCGCTGAGGTCAACCACCTCAAGGTCTTTGAGGGTGACGCTGAACAACGTGGTGTTGGTCAGGTCGGTGTTGACATAGCGGGTGACCAAGGTGTCCGTGCCGTCGCCACCGAGCACCGAGGTGTCGTCTTTGTCGAGGAAGAACACGTCGTTGCCAGTGCCGCCTTCCAAGGTGTCAGCGCCTTCAGCGCCCCACAAGGTGTCGTTGCCTTCATTGCCTTTGAGCCAGTTGACACCGGCAGAGCCGAGCAAGATGTCGTTGGATGTGCCGCCCCAGGCGTTTTCAATGCCATAAATCGTGTCGGTGTAGCCCAAGCCGTCTACGGCCTTGTTGATGGCCAGGCTCACGCCTGCAATGCTGTGGGCCTCGTCGTCCAAGTTGACTTGTACCGAGTAGGTGGAAGCGCTGTAGTCGAGCACATCGACGCCGCCGAGCACGTTCCACGAGGTGTAGTGACCGCCATAAATGATGTCGTTACCCGTGCCACCCACAAAGGTGTCACTGCCCCATTCGTAGGTGTTGTCGCCCAACACATCGTCGCCATCGCCACCGTAGAGCAAGTCATTGTCCGTGCCGCCCAAGATGGTGTCATTGCCCGTGCCGCCCATCAAAGTGTCGTTACCGGCTTCGTAGAAGTAGGTTCCCCACGTGACTGGGTTGATGTATGCACCGATTCGGTCGTTGTCGGCCCCGCCGAGGATCAAGTCGTTGCCATCGCCACCGTACAAGGTGTCGTTGCCCGCGCCGCCGTCGATGGAATCGGTGCCACTGGTGTCCCACTCGACCCAGTCGTAGTAGTAGTAAGGTGTTGTTTTCTGACCGCCGCCGTGAATCAGGTCGGCGCCATCGCCGCCGAGCAAGGTGTCGTTGCCACGGCCACCCCAAATGACGTCGTTGTCTGCTCCGCCGTCAATGTAGTTGTGACCCGTATCCACTACCGATTCAGACGAATACTGTCCATACAAAGAGTCTGAGCCTGCACCACCCCAAATCGAGTTGTTGCCCGAACGGCCCGTGACATTGTCGTTACCTTCGCCGGCAAAAATCGAGTCGTTGCCCTCGCCACCGTCGAGGGTGTCGTTACCGGCTTGGCCGTCAATCGTGTCATTGCCCGCACCTGCATACACCGCATGCGCGTCGCTGTTGTCGTAAACAGCGTCGGCACCTGCGCCAGTGAGGAAAGTCTCAAATTCACGAATGAAGTCGGTCACCCCATTGACCACACTGGTGCCAGCCACCAAATCCAAAGTCATGTTGCTGCTGACCGAGCTGTAGCTCAAGGTATCGCTGCCAGCGCCACCGACCAGGGTTTGAGCGGCTTTGCTTGAACCATTGCCACGCAACGTGATCGTGTCATTGCCGTCACCCAAATCCACCCAGCCTGCCACCGAGTCTTCCAGGTAGACACGATCTGCGCCGCTGCCAGTCTTGAGCGACTCAATACCCGAAAGGGTATCGGTTTGGGTGCCACTGTCTGAGCGCTGGGCGGTGGATGCCGCGACATAAGTGCTGCCTGTCCACAGGTTGTTATCGCTAACGGATAAGTTCACAAACACATTGGCAGTGTTGTTGGAATAGTCCAACAAAGAGTCAGCACCCGCGCCGCCCGTCAAGGTCTGAGGCGCATTGCCTGAACCACGCACCACATCTTGTGTGATGACATGCTGTACTTGAACCACTGCGCCACTGGCATGGGTGTACACGTCATAGGCGACGCTGTTGAGCGTGGTGGTGCTGGTGCTCCATGTCTCGGCCGTGTCAAACATCACCACATCACCCACTTGCCCATCGACGCGCAAGGTTTTGTCGCCATTGGTCATGGCCAGCACCGCGGTGGAATTGAGTTTGACGGTGTTGCTTTGGCCGCTGCCCCATTGCTGCAGGTCCATCACTTCGATGCCACTGAGCTTAGGCAAGCCAGATGCAGCGCTGAAGTCGCGGTAACGGTCGGCCACGGCCAACACGTCCACGCTGGTGTCTTGGCCCGTCACCAAGTCGGCCACGGGGCCAGTGGTGCTGGCGGTGAACAAGACGCTCGAACCTACCGCGCTGGAGACGGTGTAACCACTCAAAGTGCCACTGAAGCTGCTGCCTGTCGGTGCGGTTTGGCTAGCAAATGCGCTGGCCACTTGGGCAGCCGTCAAGCTCGTGCTGCTGTCGGTGGCCAAGGTCAAGCCACCCAGAGTGATGGACTGGCTGATGGCCAAATCGTTGAAAGTGACGGTCGTGGTTTCAGATGTGGGCGTGCCGCCTGAGGTGCCATCACGGGTGATGGCCAACAAGGCGCCGCCAGCGCTGGCGTCACGCACATCCACATGCGAAGTACCGCCCACGGCCAAGTCAGCCACATTGCTGTCAGCCGTGGTGCTGGTGAACACCACCACACCACTGCCCAGCGTCGTCACGGTGAAGTCCGTCAACGCGCCAGTGAGTGTGCCCGTGCTGGCCGTGCCAGTGGCAAACACCGTGGCCACATCGGCCGCCTTGACGCTGGCGCCGCTTGGCGCCTTGTAGGTCAGGCCCGCAAAAGTCACGCTTTGGTTAGCAGCCAAGTCGGCAAACGTGACGGTGGCGCTTTCGGTGCGCGTGGCCGACACAGTGCTCGAGCCTTGGGAAATGACCACCACATGGGCTTGCTCGACTTTGTCGTCAGCGCCGCCGTCGATGGTGTTGGCCGCTGCGTCAAAGTACAGCGTGTCGCTGCCTGAGCCGCCAAAGAGCTTGTCAGCCCCGCCCACACCCATGAGGGTATCGTTGCCCGAACCGCCGTAAACGGTGTCGTTGCCACCCGCGGCGTTGAGCAGGTTGTTGGCACTGTTGCCAATCAGCAAATCGCTGCCCGAGCCGGTGATGATGTTTTCAATGTTCTGCAAGGTATCTTCCACCCCTGCCGAGCCTTCCGCCACTTTGCCTGTGTTCAAGTTCGCAGTCACGGGCGAGGCGTTGGAGTAGTCAACGGTGTCTGAACCCGCACCACCATCGATGGTTTGGTTGAGTGACGCACTGCCACGGAACACTTCATCCACAGCAGTGCCAGTGATGGCGGCCAGAGTGGTGTCGGCATTGGCCCAGGCGGAGCTGTAGCTCACCTTCACCTTTGGATCGACATACACCACCATGCTGGCGTCGGTGTAGTGCACATACTTGATGTACATGGTCGATTGCAAGGTCTCAGCACTGAGCTTCCAATAGCCATCTGTCAGGTTCAGGGTGTCGCCCCAGTCGCCTTCGATGCGCAAGACTTTGTCGTCTGTCATGGCCGTGATTTGCGCCACATTCAGGCGCAAGGCATTGCCATAGCCGTTGAGGTTGTCACCCAATTCAATCACTTCGATCGAACTGAGGCTGGGCTCGACGGCCACGGTCAGGTCGACCAAGGCCGAATCGCTGAGCAAGGTGTCGGTGCCAGCGCCGCCGCTGACGGTGGCGGTGCGAGCGCCCAAAGTCAGTGTGTCGGCGTTGGCTGTGCCGCTGACGCTGCCACTCAAAGACGTGGTGGGTGCGCTCAAAGGCGTCACGCTCACGGTGCCTGTGGGCGGTGCGCTGGCCGTTCCAGCCGCCGCTGTGCCAGCCACCAAGGCTGCGCCATCCAAGGCCTTGAGCTGCAAGTTGGTCTGCGCGGTGTTGGTGGTGGTGTCGGTGAAGTTCAGGTTGTTGGAGAACTGAACCGTGAGCGTCTCGCCGCCATAGGTGGCGGTGTAGATCTTGCCGCCACCGCCATTGAATTGGGTTTCGCCGGCATAGGTCCAAAAACCCCAGTCGCTGAGCACCAGCATGTCGCCTGCATCGCCGTCGATGCGCAACACGTTGTTGCTGTCGGTGAGGGCGGCAACCGACTCGCGGTTGAGCACCACCGTGGTGGCATTGCGGCTACGCAGGTCCAGCAGCTCCAGGTTGCTGATGCCTGTGGTGCCGCCGCTGAGGGTGAAGTCGTAGCTGTTGCCGCCCATTTGCAGGGTGTCAAAACCAGCCCCGCCGTCCACCGTGGCATCGGCCGTTTTGGCCAACAAGCTCACGTTGGAGACGTGTTGATTGTTGTTGCTGTCGCTGAAAGCCACGTCCCACACCAGGGTGTCGTCGCCGTCTTCGCCCAGCAAAGTGTCGTTTTCTGTGCCGCCGCTCAGGGTGTCGTTGCCTGTGTGGCCCACCAAACTGTCGCTGCCCGTGCCACCGACCAAGCTGTCGTGGCCACTGCCGCCGTACAGGGTGTCGGCGCCGTCGCCACCACTCAGGGTGTCGTGGCCTGCGTAGCCCCACAGGGCTTCAGCGGTGTTGCCGCTGCCGGTGAGGCTGTTGTCGCCTTCGCTGCCTTTGAGCAGTTGCGCGCCTGCCACTTGGGTGCCAATGCTGGTGGCCACTTTGACGGTCACGCTCACGCCTTCATGGGTGGCGGTGAACGTGTTGTAGCCAGCGTGGGTGACACTGTCTGCACTGCCCAAATCGGCGTTGAGCACCACGGCATCTGCCACGCCACCCTCGATGGTGAGCGTGCGGCCTGAGCCGGCCATGCGGTAAACCGCAGCTTTGTCTAGGGTGATGCTTTGTGGTGACTCGGCGTTCATGCGCAGCACTTCCACACCAGAGATGGCGGGCATTTGCCAAGTTTGGCTGAAGTCCACATCCACGTCGTTGATGAGCAAGGTGTCTGTGCCTGCACCACCAGTGAGGGAGACATCGGCCTTGTCAAACACCAAGCTGTCGCCGTTGCCGCCGGCGATGACGATGTCTGAACCCAAGCCGCCATCGAGCGTCATCACGCTGGCGCCGCCATAGATCACGTCGTCGCCCGAGCCGCCCACCACCACTTCGAGGTTGCTGAGGGTGTCGGTGCCCCCTTGGCCGTCGCTAGCGCGACCTGCGGCTACGCCGCGTTGGGTGCTGGCACTGAAGTTGACCACCACGGCTTCGGTTTGGCCGCTGTAGTCCAGCGTGTCGGTGCCGTCGCCGCCATTGAGGGTGTCGTTGCCACCGCCACCGCGAAAGGTGTCGTGGCCAGCATCGCCGGCGAGGCTGTCGTTGCCCAGACCGCCTTCGATCCAGTCATCCCCATCGCCTGCTTGCACGGTGTCGTCGCCTGAACCTGCGTCGAGTGTGTCGTGGCCAAGGCCAGCCACGATCGAGTCAGCACCCGCATGCGTGAAGATACGGCTGGCTTTGCTGCCGTCCACCACCACATCGTTGCCCGAGCCCGTGCTCAGGTGTTCGATGCTGACCAGGGTATCGGTGTCGCCAAAGCCATCCATGGCTTTGCCTGCCGCCACCGTGATGCCGCGCACGGTGATGGCGCTGCTGCTTTGGTTGATGTAGACGTTGCCGGCTTGGGTTGAAAAGTCCAGCGTGTCGATGCCGTCGCCACCATCCAAGGTTTCGTTGCCCAGTGAGGCATACAGGTAGTCGTTGCCACCTTGGCCGTACACGGTTTCGTTTTCTGGCGTGTAGGTATAAATCACCAAGGCAGCACTGCCCGCGAGGTAAGACCCCGCGTAGCTCGGCGCGCTGGCATCCAACACGACCTCGAAATTGCTGCTGACCAGCAGCTTGGCTTTGAGGGTGGTGCCCTCATACACCTCTGCGGCTTTGTAAACCACGCCGTCTTGCGTGACATTGCTGGCTTGTTGCCACACCACGGTGCCGCCCAGCAATAACGTGTCACCCGCATCACCATGCAAGGTGAGCGTGTTGAGCGCCGAGCCATTGGCCGTCATGGCATTGAGCGTGGCTGAGCCCAAGCGCAGCCATTGCGCGCCGTTGCCGCGCAAGTCAAGCGCTTCGACTTTGCTGACCAAGGTGCTGCTGCTGAGATCACGCACTTCGTCACGCCACAGCACGGTGTCGTAGCCATCGCCGCCGTCTAGGGTGTCGTTGGCGTCGTAGACCAAGGTGTCGTCGCCCACCTCGCCTTTGAGGTTGTCGCTGCCCGCACCACCGTCCAGGTAGTCGCCGCCAGCGCCGGCTTCGAGGTAGTCGGCGCCATCGCCGCCACGCAAGGTGTCGTTGCCATCAGCGCCATACAGGCTGTCGTTGCCTGTGCCGCCGTTGAGCACATCGTTGCCGCTGCCCACCACCGAGACGGTGCTGGTGCCGCCATACAGCACATCGCTGCCGGTGCCGCCATCCAGCACATCGTTGCCGCTGGCGCCTTGCAAGGTGTCGCTGCCCGATTCGCCCATGAGCACGTCGGCCCAGTTTTGGCCGCCGGCGGTGGCGTTGTAGTTGTCGCTGTCGCCTAGCACCGAGTCGTTGCCAGCGCCCGCCCACACGGTGTCGTCACCGGCGTTGCTGCGCACAGTGTCATTGCCAGAGCCGGTGCGGAAGGTTTCTGCGTTGTTGCCACCGGCCATGAGGTCGGCGCCGTTGCCCGATTGGGCAGCTTCGATTGAGGTCAGGGTGTCGATGGTGCGGTTCACATCCATCGCTGTCCCCGCTTGCACGGTGTCCGTGCCGTTGGCGCCCAACACGCTGGTGTTGGAGAGGTTGACGCTCACGCCAGCGGTGCTTTGTGCAAAGTCGATGGTCGCGCCTTGGAAAGGAATGACCCAGTCAATCAGCTCGACCGTGACGTCAGCCTGCACCTTCACATACATACCTTCCAAGGCATAACGCACCCAATTGACACCGCCTTGGGTGACAGTTTCCATCACGGCCCATGGGCCTTCGAGGGTGACCGAGCTTTGGTTGCTGCCCTTGATGGTGAATTCACCATAGGCCCCATACGCGGTGGTCATCTGGCGTTCGAGCAAGAGCACCACTTCGCGGTAGTTCAGCGTGAGGTGGTTGGCACCGTCCCCGGTGAGGTCGATGGTTTCAAAGCTGCGCAGGCTAGAGCCGGCAAAACCCGTCATGTCCAAATCAATGCCATGGCCCTTGAGCTGCAAGGTGTCATTGCCTGTGCCGCCGTCAATCAAGACAAAGTCGAGTTTGGAGATGGACAACACATCGTTGCCACTGCCGCCGCGAATGATGTCGGCGCCACCCAAGCTGTGGATGGTGTCGTGGCCTGCACCACCGGCCAAGCGGTTGGCATTGAAGTCACCAATCAACAAGTCGTTGCCCGAGGTGCCGGTTTGCATCAAGGAGTCGGTGAAGTCACCGCCGTTGATGATGAAGGCTTCGCCCGAGCTGTAACCGTCGCGCTGGTTGGTGGGCATACCCGACAAGATGTCGACATAGCCGTCGTTGTTGAAGTCGCCCGAGGCCACAGAGAAGCCGTATTGGTCTTGCGGCAAGCCACCGGTGATGATGAGGCCATCGTCGCCCAAGTTGTCAGCGCTCATCAGCGTTGACCAGTCGGCGCGGTCCTTACCAAAAATCACAAACACGGCACCGCTGTCGGTGTCGGCGGTGTCGCTGGCGGTGTTGTCACCCACCACGGGGTTTTGGCCACCCGCGGTGAGGATCAGGTCGTTGTAACCATCGTGGTTGAGGTCTCCAAATTCCGTGGCGCGGATGAGTTGGTTCATCGTCGTGCCGTAGAACGACACCACACGGCCCGCGGCCTGGAGTTCAGACAAGGTGATCAGCGGGTTCCACTGGCCGGCTTGACCAAACACCAAGTGGAACAAGCCCTTGGCCACATGGTCAGTGCCGTTAAGGTTCGGGTCGTCTGGAATGGACGGGTCGTACACATAGTTGGACGAACCAAAGATGTAGTCCATGATGCCGTCGCCGTCCACATCGCCTGCGGCTTCGACTTGCAAGCCTGCCATTTGGCCGGCCCAAGCGCCGCCGTTGTTGTCGTAGTCGGGGCTTTGCGGGTTGGTGGTGAGCTGATAGCCAGGGTCAATTTGTGCCGCGGCTTCGGTGGTGAAGTAAAACGGCGAGTTGATGTTGCCCATGTTCGTGGCACTGAAGGCCACATTGGATTCGACGCCTTTGACCGAGCCGCTGTCCAGCGTGATGTAGTAGTCCGCCGCACGGTCGAGTGCGAGGCCTGGGTTCATCACCACTTGGTTGCCCACGAAGCTGACCACACCGCCGTAGTTGCCCACCGCCGTGTTGTTGGCGGCGTTGACGGTGAAGGTTTCTACCAAAGTACCCGTGCCGTCTTGCTTCAAGAAAAGCTTGAACGTGCTCAGGTCGGTACCAGCCTTGACGTTTTCACAGAAGGTCAGCACCAAGTTGTCGCTCAGGCCCACGGTGGTGGCATTGGCCACCACGTTGCCACCTGCCACGGTGATGAGGTTGCTGTAGGTGCTGAAGTAAATCGAGCTGTTGGGGGTAGTCAGACCTGTGGCCACATTGCCATTGAGGTCGCTCAGGGGCTGGTGCACCACCGACTGAGCGTCGGTGTAACTCTTCAAAATCACCTCGTAGCTGGCCCCGTAGGCCAAGGCGTTTTCGGGGTTGATGGTGACGGTTTTGTTGTCCAGCGTGAATCTGCCGGTGCCATTGACCCAAGCGCCTACGTTGTTGTTGGCGGTGGCATCCCAGTGTTGGCCGGTGATGGTGTAGCTGCCGTCGGCTTGTTGCACCGCCGTGCTCACATCAAAGCGCTCGATGACTTGGCTGTTGTTGGTGGTGTTGCCACGCACTTGCAGCAAAACAAAGCCTCCTGCCCCCAGCTTGAGGGTTTCGGGAGAGACAAAGGTCACATCCTGCGTGACCGACACATTGCTTTGGCCGTTGTAGAAGCTTGCGCCCAGATTGAGCGGGCTATAGCCCGTGCCCACCGAGTTCCACAAGAACAAGTTGGGTGCGATGTTGTCCGAGGTGGTGACAAAGGTGGTGGACTTGGGCACAAAGTTGCCTTGCGCATCCACACTGCCAATTTGGTTGCCCGAGGCGTCTTGCACTTCGTCGAGCAAGACACGGTATTGCGAATTGGCTTCAAACGTGGCGCCCAGCTTCAGCGTGAAGCTGCTGGCGTTGGTGACCGAGTTGGCCATGGAGCTGATGACACCGCCTTGGTCACTCAAGCCCGTTTGCAAATCAAACGACTCGGTGGTCACAAAGGTTTTGGCGCTGGGCGTGTTGACAATCACCACTGGCGTGGTGCCGTTGCCGGCATCCACCAAGTTGGTGACATCGTCGCCAAAAGCCATGGTGCTGCTGAAGGTCACCGTCACCGAAGCGGGCGTATTGCCCACAGCGGCGTGGTTCTCCACGGCGCCTGTGGTGTAACCCACCAAGGTGCCTGATGTTTCGTTGGCTGACACACCCTGTGTGCCGTTGGCCAAGTTGGCAAACGCTGCGGCCACTTGCGCTGCCGTGGCGCCGCCTGATGGGGCCTCGTAGGTGAAGCCCGCCAGGGTGACTTTTTTGCCCTGGTCCAAATCTTGGAAAGTGACAGTGGCAGTTTCAGGCGTGAAGCCCACGAGCTTTTGCAGCACGACATGGCCATACGGCTTGACGGCTTCGCTCAGGCTCAGGTTGAGCTGGAACACCACCTCATCGTTGCTGTTGCTTGAACCTGGCTGAACCGGCGCCGTAGGCACGCGGTTGACCATGCTCCAGTCGTCGTTTCGATAGTCCTGGGGCCACTGTGACGGATAGATATTATTTTGATTACCCCAAAGCCCAGTGTTGCCCGCCACGTTGTAGTAGCTGCCCGGGTCGTAAGGCCAGACCGAGAAGTTCAAGCCCGACTGCGTCGGCGCCGTCACATCGGTGGCCGGTGCGGCACCCGTGGTGAAGTTCAGCGCGGTGTTGTTGTCGATGCCCGCAAAGTAATTGCCAGACAAGTCTTTGAACGCCAGCGGATCGACCTTGAGGTAGTAGCTGGTATTGCCAGAGAGGTTCTTGAACGGGTTGACCTCGACTTGTGAGCCGCTCAAATACAAGGTACCGCCGCTGCTGCCCTGCCCTGTGTAGACGTCAAACTTTTCCACCAAGCTGCCGTCGGCTTTGTACAACAGCACATAGGCCTGGGTGCTGCGCGCAGCACCCACCACCACCGACTCGTCAAACTTGAGCACCAAGTTGTTGGCGGTCGACACACCGGTTTGGTTGTCTTTGGGGTTGACACTTTGGTTTGTGGTGCTGATGGTGTTGTAGAGCACCGGCGCGAAGCTGTCGTTGTTGTGATAGACCACCGTGGTGTTGGCGGCCCAGCCCTCGTCCTTGCCGAAGACCACAAAACTGGCACCGCTGTAATCGGTCACGCCATTCAGGGTGATGCCCGAAAGCGTGGGGCCTCCGAGCACGATGTCGTCAAAGCCATCGGAGTTGATGTCACCCACTTTGGCGATGTCGGAACCGATGTTGGTTTTGTTGGTGCCGTCCGACAAGAAGTTCACGCCTCGGCTGCCCAGGCTGCTGAGGTTGAGGTTGGTGGCGTCGGCGCTACCAAACACCAAGCTCACACGGCCATCGCCGGCAAAGCTGTTGCCCAGTGCAAAGTCTTGGTAACCGTCGCCGTTGACATCGCCCACGCCTTGGATGGTGAGCTTGCTCAGGCTGTCTTCGAGGCCGTTGTTGGTCCAGTTCGAGGCCAAGCTGCTGGCATTGATGGTGAAGCCGTTGCTGGCACTGGTCACAAAGTTCGCGAGGTTGATGTCGCTCCAGTTGCTGCGACCAAAAATCACCTTGACTTGGTTGCCGCTGGTGTTGGCAGCCATGTCGTCCCAGCCATCGCCGTTGATGTCGCCGATGCCTGTGAGGCCGTATTCGTAGGTGGCGTAGGAGGTCGGGCTGTACCCGTTGCTCAGCATATTGCTGTAGCCACCGCCTTCGATGTTGGTGGCGTTGTTCAGTTGCACCAAGGCGGCTGAGTCAATACCCGAGATCTTGATGCCCTTGCTGCCAATGTTGGTCAGGTCAATCTGCCCCGCCAGTTCGGCATAGCCAAACACCACATAGGCCGCGCCTGCGGTGTTGACGATGACATCGTCGACACCGTCTTTGTTGATGTCGCCCGCGTTGTCCACCTTCCAGCCGGCATACATGTCGATGCCTTTGCTGACCAGGTAGGCGCCGTCGTTGTAGGCCACCGAGAAGGTGGTCATTTGCGGCGTGGGTGGGTTGTCAATCACCACATCGGTGATGGCTTTGCTGAAATACACCTTGACGTCTTCACCCGTGCTGGTGACAGACACCACTTGGCCATAGGTCACGCCGTTGTAATTCACGTCGGTGGACAAAGCCCACTGGCCATACAACATGAGCGAGTCAGACGCTGTGCCTTTGACCACCAGCAAGTTGTCGCCATCGGTCATGGTGGCGAGCTTTTCTGGGGTGAGGATGAGTCGGTTGGCCGAGGCATTGGCCGTGAGGTCAAACACCTCCACATTGGTCAAGCCTGTGGGCGGCAGCAGCGAAGTGTTGACATCGCCCGCAAAGGCAAACTTGATCGTGTCATTGCCACGGCCTGCGTCGATGGCCGCAAAGCTCATGTCGTGCACGGTGATGATGTCATCACCATCGCCCGTCATCGCGCCGTTGGCGCTACCGTCTTGGTTAGAGGCGGCGCCATACACGTCCACCGTGTCCGCGCCAGGGCCGTAAATATTGACCGTTCCGCCCAACTCGTTGGTGATCTTGAGCTGCACTTCATCAGCCACGGTGACAAAGGCGTCGCCTTTTTGCAGCACTTTGTAGATGGCGCCCGAGGCGTCAGAGTCCACACCCACATACGCCCAACCGCCGTAAAGCGAGAGCTGATCGGCCGCCGTGCCTTTGACGGTGATGCGGCCGGTGTCGGACAACGCCATGACGGCGTTTTCGTCCAGCTTGACGGCTTGGCTGCCTGAGGCCGAGAGGTCAATCACCTCAAAGCCTTTGACTTGCGTGCCCGCACGCGTGGTCAAGTCGGCAATCGGTGCACCGCTGGCCAGGCCGTCGGTGGTGTAGGTGTTGATCACCAAGGTGTCGTCACCGCTGCCACCAAACACATGCCAATCGGCGGTGTCATAGGTGACCACGTCGTTGCCGGCGCCGGTTTCAATCAGGTCAGCGCCTGCGCTGGCCGTGAGGGTGTCGTTGCCCTCGCCTGTTTTGATGACATCGCTGCCCGAGGTGCCAGCCGTCGCGTCGGCCCCGCTGGTGCCTTGGGTGACGTCTTGCACCGACACACCGGTCGGTACTTTGACAATCAAAGGTGTCGCTGAACCACCGCTAGGGGTGTAGCTGGTGGTGTAGACGGTGTAGCCGCCGCTGGTGCTAGAAGTCCAGTTGCTCAGCCCCTCCAAGAACACGGTGTCTGTGAGGTCGGCATCGAGTGTGAGCGTGTGGTTGGCATTGCCCATGGCGTACAAGCTCGCAGGGCTGATGACCACCATGTCCACCTGACTGTTGGTCAGATCCAAGGTTTCGATGCTCTTGAGCGTGGGGTGCAGCGCGCCGTTGACGGGGCGGCCTGGCTCCATGAGGTCAAGCAAAGTCGCACCACTGGCGTTGAGGTCGAGCACGTCGCTGCCCGAGCCACCGGCCAAGGTGATGTCTCTGGCGTCAAAAATGATCGTGTCGTCGCCTGAACCGGCATCGACCACGTCGGCACCTGCGCCGCCATCAATGGTTTCTGCACTGATTCCGTTGGGGTTGCCGCGAATGTCTTCCGAACCTGTACCGCCACTGATGGCCAGTTGAATGCCATTGCCAATGATTTGGTCGCCCTTGGCTACTTGCAGAGCCAAGAGCACCGTGACAGGTGTGCCGTCGCTGGCAAAGTTGGTGTACTTGTTGTAGGTGATGCCCAGCACTTGTTCAGAGCCGCGGGTCATCCAACCGTCACCGGCCAAACGCACCACATCGCCAGCATTGCCCGACACGATGAGGGTGTTGGTCGAGTCCGACATGTCGCGCACTTGGTCGGCGCCCACCACCAAGGTGTTGTCGCCCGTGCCCGTGATGTCCCAAGTTTCAATGCCTTTGAGGCTCGGGCCTTGTGGCCCTGCCACATAGCTGGTGCTCGGCGCTGTGCCACTGACGGTGAGGTTGCTCACATAGGCGGTGGGGGTCGCGCTGGTGAACACCACGGTGCTGCCCTGCGCGGCAGCGCTGGCAAAGCCTGTGAGGCTGCCGTTCAAGGGCGCGGTGGTGGTGCTGTAGCCCTCGGCCAAGCTGGCAAACGCAGCGGCCACAGTGACGGCGCTCACGTTGGTGGGTGCGGTGTAAGTCAAGCCGCCAATCACCAAGGTTTGCCCTGCTGTCATGTCGGCAAAGGTAATGGTGGTGGTTTCCGCCACGCCAGCGCTGCCAGGGGTGGTGATGGCCACGGTGCCTGTGTTGTTGGCGCCGGCGCTGAGGTTGAGCACGGTTGAGGTGCCGCCCACCGCCAAATCGCTCACATTGCTGTTGGCAGTGGCGCTGGTGAACACCACGCTGTTGCCCTGCGCGGCAGCGCTGGCAAAGCCTGCGAGTGTGCCGCTCAAAGGCGCCGTGGTGGTGTTGAAACCTGCGGCATGGCTGGCAAATGCGGCCGCCACTTGGGCCGCAGTAGCACCGCCCACAGGGGCGGTGTAGGTCAAGCCAGCCAGGCTCAGTGTGTCGCCCTCTTTCATGGCCACAAACGTGACCGTGGTGGTTTCGGTGCTGCTGCCCGAGCCGGGCTGGGTGACCACCACATGGCCGGTGCTGGCGGAAAGGTCCACCGTCATGCCGCCCTCGGCGAGCTTGACGGTGTCGTTTTCGTTGTCGAGTCCGCCGGCAATGCCGCCGGTGTAGCTGCCATCGGTGCCGTCGTAAATGAACACGTCTTCGCCGCGTCCGCCCACCAACACATCGGCACCTGCGCCGCCGTTGAGGACGTCGCTGCCTGAGCCACCATCCAAAATTTGGTTGCCTGCGCCTGCGGTGAGCAAGTCGCGGCCGTCTGAACCCACATAGGTGACAACCACGCCCGACTGCACCTTGAGCGTGGCATCGTTCAAGGTGTAGAGGGTGTAGTTCACCCCGTTTTCAGTGACGGTGTCGCCTTGCTGCCAAGCGCCCACGATGCGGGCGGTGTCGCCGTTGCCACCTTGGATGGTGACGGTGCGGTCGATGTTCATGGCGGCCACATCGGCATCGGTCAGGGTGAGCGCGTAGTTGCCGCTGCTGCTGCCCAAGTCAATCGCTTCGATGTTGCGCAAACGGTCGTTGGCCACGGTGGTGAGGTCCACATCGCCGCTGGCCTTCAAGCTGTCCACGCCATCGCCGCCGTCGATCAGCAAATCGTTGCTGTCAAAGACCATGACGTCGCTGCCAGCGCCTGCTTTCAGGATGTCGGCGCCGGCGCCGCCATCGAGGGTGTTGCTGCCGCTGTCACCGCGCAAAAGCTGTGTGCCCGCTTGCGGGGTGTTACTGCCACCATTGGCCACGCTGACCACTTGCACCACATCGGCCGCTTGGTCGACGCGCAACTGCACATTGGTGTCGTTGGGGTTGGTGTAAATGTCGTACGTGATACCGCCCACCACGGTGGTGGCCGGGTTGGCTAGCACCAAGCTGCTGTCCACAAACACGGTGTCGCTCATCACCAAGGTGTTGGGTGCTGTACCGCCCAAAGACAGGTCGGTCACATCGCCTGTGGCGGTGGTGCTGGTGAACACCAAGGTGGTGCCGCTGACCGTACCGGCTGTGAAACCCGTGGGGGCATTGGCCGCAAAGTAGCTGGCCACGGCACTGGCCGTCGCGCCACCGCTTGGCGCGGTGTAAGTGATGTTGCCCAAGGTGATGGTTTTACCTTCGGCCACATCGGCGAAGGTGACGGTGGTGTTTTCTGCCGTGGTGGCATTGCCATCGCGGGTGGTGAACACCAAACCGGTTTGTGTGGCGTCCACGGTGCGCGCGTCGCTCTTGGACGTGCCGCCCACGCTGAGGTTGGTCACGTCTTGGTTGGCCGTGGCACTGGTGAAGACCACGGTGTTGGGCCCTGCCAACACCGATGAAAAACTGGCCAAGGTGCCTGAGGTATTGGCCGCCGTGCTGGCAGCACCCGAGGCAATGCCTGCAAAGGCAGCCGCCACCGTGGCTGCGCTTGCACCGCCCACAGGGGCCGTGTAGGTGATGCCGCCCAAACTCAAGGTTTGGCCGGCCGCCATGTCTGCAAACGTGACGGTGGTGGTTTCGGTGGTGCTCCCCGTGCCGGGGCTGGTGACGATGAGGTGTTCTTCTGCCGCGTCGATGGTGACCACATCCGACGTGGCGGACATGGCCGCCACGCTGGTGGCATCAAACGCCATGAAGTTGGTGCCGCCGCCAGAGATGTCCAGCGTCTCCATATTGCGTACATCGGGACGGTTGTTGACGTCCACCATGTCGAGCACCAAGTTGGCGGCCGTGGGGGCAAAGGTCAAGGTGTCGTCACCACCTGCACCGTCGACCATCGCGTCTGTGGGGTTGTAGGTGCGCTGGTCGGGGCCTGCGGTACCCACATACGAAATTGACAAGGCCACGCCAGGCGCCAAGAGCACGGTGGCCGTGCTGTCGCTGACGGGGTCATACAGGGTGTAGCGGCTGTACTGCACGGCCGAGCCACCGTTGTAGATGACGGGCTGGGGTGTGGCGGCAATCCAGTTGCCAGCCAAAGCCACGGTATCGCCCACGCCACCGTGGACTTTGAGCACGTTGGTGGTGTCGGACAGGTCAAACACATTGGCGGCGGTGAGCACCAAGTTTTGTGCGCCATTGCCCGTGAGGTCAATCTCTTCAATGCCCGTGACTTGGGTGTTGAGCAAGTCAAAGTTGACGGTCGCGTTGCGCGTTTGAATGGCCAAGATGTCGTTGTTACCACCGCCGCCATCCACGATGGCATCAGTGGTGTCGAGCAAGATCCAGTCGTTGCCGTCGCCGGCCAAGATGGTGTCGGTGCCTGCACCACCTGTGATGGTGTTGCTCAGTGAAGAACCGGTGATGAGGTCGCGCCCTGCACTGCCCACCACGTTCTCTAGGTTGCTGAGGGTGTCGGTGCCGGTTTGGTTGCTGCTGGCCGTGCCCGTGCTGAGGTTGATGACGGTGCTTGGCAGCGTGGTGTGCGGTGCGGTGCCGCCGATTTTCAAATCGACCGCTTCGACTTGCACCAAGTTGCTGGTCATCACCAAGGTGTTGCCCTGCGCTGCGCCGGCGGTAAAGCCTGTGGGAACGTGCGCGGCAAAGTAGCTCGCAACGGTGGCTGCGGTCGCGCCACCTGCAGGTGCGGTGTAGGTGACGTCACCCACACTGAGCGTTTGGTTCGCCGCGATGTCGGTGAAGACCAGCGTGGTGTTTTCGGTGCGACTGGCTGTGCCGTCGCGTGTGATGGCGAGCACGCCGGTTTGTGCGGCGTTGGCGGTTTGCACATCGCTGCTGAGGGTGCCGCCCACGCTGAGGTTGGCCACATCGGTGTTGCCGGTGGCGCTGGTGAAGACCACCGTGTTGGGCCCCGCCAAGGTCGAGCTAAAGCCGCTCAACGTGCCTGACGTGTTCGCCGCGCCGCTGGCTGCGCCTGCGGCAAGGCCAGCAAACGCAGAAGCCACGGTAGCTGCCGTTGCGCCGCCAGTGGGCGCAGTGTAGGTGATGCCACCCAAGCTCAAGGTCTCGCCCGCGAGCATGTCGCTGAACGTGACCGTGGTGCGTTCGGTGCTGGTGGCTGACCCTGGCGTGGTGACCACCACAGGGCCCATGCGCACGGCGCTGAAATCCAGCGTGTCGGTGCCGTTGCCGCCGTCAATGGTGTCGTTGCCGGCATCGGCCAAGATCGCATCGTTGCCAATGCCTGCATCGAGGCTGTCGTTGCCAGTGCCACCCGACAAGGTGTCGTCGCCCGCGCCACCGATGAGGGTGTCGTTGCCTTCGTCACCATAGAGCGCGTCGGTGCCGTCGCCGCCATCCACGTTGTCATGGCCGCTGCCTGCCAACACCGTGTCGCTGCCAGCGCCTCCGAGCACGGCGTCGTCGCCGTCACCGGCAATCACTGAGTCGTTGCCGTCGCCGCCATCGATGACGTCGTTGCCAGAACCAGACGGATTGGTGGCGTCGCCGCCATAAATCACGTCGTTACCCGTGCCGGCCAAGATGGTGTCGTTGCCGCCGCCGCCAGCCATGGTGTCGTCGCCTGTGCCAGCGTCGACGCTGTCGTTACCCAGACCTGCGTTGAATTGGTCGCTACCGCCATTGCCGCGGTATTCGTCGTCACCGGCGGTACCGGTTTGCACATCGGCGCTTTCACCGGAGGTGATGAGCAGACCGGGGGTGATGGTTTGGCTCGCGTCGGTGGTGCTGTAAGGCACATACACCTTGAGCGGCTCGGCCGTTGGATTGGGATTACCGGCTGTGGCCAATGGGGTGTAGGCACTGGAGGTGTACACCGCGTAGGTTTGACCGCCAATGGTTTGCAAAATGGGGTTGAGTGGGTCAGTTTCTTGACGCACCCAGCCACCCACCAAGCGCACGCCGTCGGTGGACGTGCCTTGAATGACGATGGCGTTTTGTTCAGAGACCGACACCTGTGACTTGGGCACGGGTGTGGTGATGGCGATGTCGTTCACCTCGCCCGTGGCTGCCGCGCTGGTGAAGACCACGCTGTTGCCCGACACAGCACCCGACGAGAAGCCCGTCAACGTGCCTGTGGTGTCCGCTGCTGTGGCGGCCGCATCGGCGGCCAAGCTGGCAAACGCAGCCGCGACCGTGGCTGCCGTGGCGCCACCTACGGGAGCGGTGTAGGTCACCCCCGCCACGCTGACGGTTTGACCGGCGGTCAAATCGACAAAGGTGATGCGGGTGGTTTCGGCTGCCGTGAGCGAGCCTTGTGTGGTTTGCACCTGCATCTGAGGCGCGGTGCTGCTGAGCGTGAGGTCGGCCACGCTGTCGGTGGCGGTGGCCCCTGACACAGTCAAGGTCGACGCTTCAGACAAGCCCGTGGCAAAGCCCGTCAAGGTGCCACTGTAGGCGCCCGTGCTGGCGGCCGTGCCTGTGGTCGCACCTGTGGCAAGACCTGCAAATGCGGCGGCCACTTGGTCGGCTGTGAGGGCAGTGTTGGCGGTGTACGTCAGACCTGCCAAGGTATAGCTCTGGCCCGAGGCCAAAGCGGTGAAGCTCACTTCGGCGCTGCCGCGTGTGAGGGCAAACACATCGGCCTCAGAGAGCTTGACCGATTGGTTACCCGTGGTGCTGAGGTCAATCACCTCAAAACCGGAGAAGGTGGTGTCTTGCACCAAGGTCAAGTCGACCAAGCTGTTGGCATCGGCCAGCACCAAGGCGTCGCTCGATCCTGCGCCGCCTTTGACTTTGGCGTCGTTTTCGTCGTAGATGACGCGGTCATTGCCTGCGCCTGCGTCGATCACATCGCCGCCGCTGCCGCCGTCGATCACGTTGTCGCCCGCGCTGCCCACCAAGGTGTCACCCGCGCCTGAGCCTTTGAGGTTTTCGATGTTGCGAACTGTGTCGGCGCCATCGCCTTTGGAGGTGCCGCCACTGACGGTGCCCAAGCTCGACGCCACTTGGCGGGTGCCCAAGTTGATGGCGATCGGACCGGCGAGTTCGCCCAAGTCCAAGGTGTCAATGCCATCGCCACCGTCCAAGGTGTCGGCATCCAAGCCTGCACCACCTTTGAGGGTGTCGGCACCTGCGCCGCCAAAGAGAGAGTCGGCGCCATCGCCGCCGGCCAAGATGTTGGCCGCGTTGCCGCCTGAAATGGTGTCGCCGGCACTGCCGCCGACCACGTTTTCAATGCCCGAAAGTTCGTCGGTGCCCGTGCTGCCTGGGGCTGAAGCTCGGCCATCGCCTGCATCATCCAGTGTGAGGGTCACCGCAGTGGTGGCGTCTGAGAAATCGGCCATGTCGTTGCTGCCTGAGCCACCGACCAAGCGGTCGTCGCCCGTGCCGCCGCGCAGCCAGTCGTCGTCGACGCCGCCGAGCAAGATGTCGTTGCCAGCACCACCGATGAGGGTGTCTTGGCCCGTGTCGCCCGTGAGCAAGTCGTTGCCGGCGCCGCCATCGATGTAGTCCAAGCCGTCGTTGCCGGACAAAACGTTGTCCGCATCATTACCGGTCACGCTGTCGCTGCCGGCGCCGCCGGCCACGTATTCAAAACCTGAGAGTGTGTCTGTGCCACCCAGGCCATCGCTGGCGGTGTTGGTGGTGAGGTTGACCACCACGCCTTGTGTGTTGCTGTTGGTCGAGTAATCGAGCGTGTCAATGCCTGCGCCACCCGTCAAGGTGTCGCTGCCGGCACCGCCGGTGATGGTGTCACCACCGTCACCGCCCACAATGACGTTGGCCTCGGCAGAGCCCACGACCACATCGTTGCCAGAGCCGGCGGTGATATTTTCAATGCCTTGCAGGGTGTCTGTACCCATACCGCCCACGGTCGTGTCCACGCTGCTGCCCATGGGGTTGGCAATGCTGATGACCAAATTGCCTGTGGCTTCGGAATAGTCGGCCAAGTCAATGCCTGCGCCGCCGCTCAGGCTGTCGTTGCCTGTGCCGCCCGAGAGCACATCGGCGCCCTCGCCGCCATCGAGCACATCGTCACCCGATCCGCCCAAAAGCGTGTCTTGGCCGCCGCCGCCAGCAATGCTGTCGGCCCCTGCCCCGCCTTGGATCAAGTTCCAAGCGTCGTCGCCGGTGATGGTGTCGGCGCCTTGGCCGCCCAAGATGTTTTCAAATTCAGAAATCGTGTCAACGCCTTGCGCACCAGCCACAGAGGATGCACGCACGTCTGTGGCACGGCCAGTGACCAAGTCGATGGTCATGGGGCCTGTGACGTTGCTGTAGTCCAAGGTGTCGGTACCCACGCCACCGACCATGACGTCGTCGCCGCCCGTGCCTTGCACGGTGTCGTCGCCACCGCCGGCGTTGATGGAGTCGGCCGTGGCGCTGGCCACGATGATGTTGCCCGTGGAGTCACCCGAGACCACACCGCTGCCCGTCACACGACGGACCACTTGAATGTCGGGGTTGACCTTGACGGTGTAGGTCACGCTGGGCGTGACCGTGGCATCGGTGATGTTGTATTGCACCAAGTTGTCGGCATCGACTTGGCTGCTCTTGATCCATGAGCCCGAGAGCACCAAGGTGTCTTGGTCTTCGCCTTGCACCACCACGCCATTGATGAGCCCGCCGGTGCGCTTGAATGCGTCCAAGGTGAGCGTGAGGCTGTTGGCGCCGCTGCCAGCCATGCTGACAACTTCCACACCGTCAAACGCGGGGCCTGTGCTGAGGTCCACTTCAGGCAAGTGCGACACGCTGAGCGTGTCAGTGCCTGTGCCGCCTTTGACCGAGAGGTCGCTGGCGTCATAGATGAGGGTGTCGTCATCGGCACCACCGTCCAAAATGTCGGCGCCTGCGCCGCCATCGAGGGTGTCGGTACCTGCGGCACCGAGCAAGCTGTCAGAGCCCGCGCCGCCACTCAAGGTGTCGGCACCGGTGCCGCCATCGACGGTGTCGTCGCCCTCGCCGCCCGCGACCGAGTCGTCGCCTGCAGCGCCGAGCATGCTGTCGGAGCCGCTGCCACCGAGCACGGTGTCGGCGCCATCGCCACCATCGAGGGTGTCGTCGCCGCTGCCGCCATCGACCAAGTCGGTGCCGGCGCCGCCCAAGACGGAGTCGCCCCCTGAGCCGCCCAGCAAGGTGTCGGCGCCATCGCCGCCATCGAGGGTGTCGGCGCCATCGCCGCCTGAAAGTTTGTTGGCATTGGCGCTGCCAATGAGGTAGTCGCTCTTGCTGCTGCCAGAGAGGTTTTCAATTTGCTGCAGCGTGTCGGTTTCGACCGGGTTGGTAACCACCAAGTTGGTGACATCGCCTGTGGCGGTGCTGGTGAAGGTAACCGTGCTGCCGTTGGCCACACTGGGCGTGAAACCCGTGATGGTTTGCGCTGCAAAGTGGCTGGCCACCTCTGCAGCGGTTTTGCCCCCTGCGGGCGCGGTGTAAGTGACGCCGCCCACGGTGACCGATTGGCCTTCAGCCAAATTGGTGAAAGTGACCGTGGTGCTTTCGTTGTCGCTGCCGTTGCTGGGTGTGTTCACCACTTGCGCCGTGGCGGCCAAGGTTTGCGCCGAGCCCGCTGTGACGGTGACGCTTTGGCCATTGAAGGTGGTGGGGGCGGTACCGCCGCCCAAGCTGACGATGACGCCCGAAGTGGCGTCACCAAAGTCAGCGGTGTTGTTGCCTGAGCCACCGACCAAGGTGTCGTTGCCCACGCCGCCGCGCAGCACGTCGTCGCCGACGCCGCCATCGAGGCTGTCGTTGCCGGTGCCGCCAGCGATGAATTCGTTGCGCGCAGAGCCGCTGATGGTGTCGGGGCCAGCAGACGTGGCCACGCTTTCAAAGAGGTTGACCCGGGTGTCGACTTTGAGGGTGACGGGGTGAGAGACGCTGCTGGCGTCAATGTACGAGCCGGTGTAGGTTTGGTAGGCCGTGGTGCCCACCAAATCGGGGCTGCCCACGGGGGTCCACGTGCCCACCAACACCAAGTTGTCTTCGCTGTCACCGTTGATGGTGACGATGTCGGAACTGGCCTCATTCACAGCAGCGCGGGTGAGCTGGTGAATGGCGGCTTCGTTGAGGGTGAGCGTGTTGCTGTCAAAGCCGCGCAGATCAATGGCGTCCAAGCCGGTGAACACACCGGTGATGGCTGTCAGGTCGGCGCTGGCATCACGAACTGACAAGACGTCAGTGCCGGTGCCACCGCTGACGGTGGCATCGTTGATGTCAAATACCAGCACGTCGTCGCCGGGGCCGGCGACCAAGACGTCGCGGCCTGCGCCGCCGTCGAGGGTGTCGGCAGCGGCGGAAGATGTGAGGGTGTCACCCAAGCCGTGGCCTTGCAGCAAGGCGGCCACAGACGGGTCGGTGTTTTCGACGATTTCACCAATGACCGACACGACGGTGTCGATGTAGAGCTTGGCTGTGCCGCTGGTGTAGACCTGATAGCGACCGGTGTCGTCGATGGTGCTGAAGGTCCAATCGGGCAACGGTGTGATCGTGTCACCCAAATTGCCTTCGACCGTCACCACCGGTGCGGTGGCGCCGCCCATCTCGCGCACATCATCGATCGTGAGGGTGAGCTGGGTGTTGCTGTCGTTTTGCAGGTCGAGAATTTCAACGCCAGCCAAGCTGCCCGCGGCAGTGCTGAGGTTGATGACGGGTGCGCTCATGCGCACGGTGTCCGTGCCCGTACCTGCATCGATGCTGGCATTGGGGTTGTAGGTGATGACGTCGCTGCCTGCGCCCGTGCGGATGGTGTCAGCACCGATGCCGCCGTCGACGGTGTCGGCGCTGCCCACGGTGTCGTTGCTCAAGTCGGTGACGATGAGGTTGGCGGCATCGTTGCCCACCACTGAATCGGCGCCCTTGCCAGTGAAGACGTTTTGAATCCCCACCAAGCTGTCAGTCCCCAGCACGCTGCTGGAGGCTGTGCCCGCTGTGCTGCCGCTGGGCAAGGTGACGGTGACGGGTGCCGTCATATCGACCGTGCCGCTGGCGCCCAAGCGCTGCGAGAGGTCGAGCACGTCATTCGCGCTCGCAGTGATGGTGTCGTTACCGGGGCCGCTTTGGATGGTCTCAGCCACGGCTGGGTTGCCTGTGAGCGCATCGCCCACTTGCACGGCGCTGTTGACCAAGACGGTGCTGCTGCCGCTCTTGTAGGCCACGTAGGCGGGGGTGTTGCTGGTCGCTGCCACATCGGCGCTGGGGTCGCGGTACCAAATGGGAGTGAGCGGGTTGGCCGTGTCGTTGG
>JACCDI012073675.1_pt1 | contig 53081 bp, 52 predicted proteins | sample 7442791 | NCBI WGS metagenome assembly JACCDI01 (sample SAMN15323434, study PRJNA562643) | freshwater metagenome | isolation source: river surface water | place: USA:Blue River Watershed | collected 2017-08-15 | reverse complement strand
ATCGCAGTCCTCCCCGGTGATGGCATCGGCACCGAAATCGTCGCCGAAGCCGTCAAAGTCCTGAACGCCCTCGACCTGAAGTTCGAGATGGAAACCGCTTTGGTCGGCGGCGCGGCGTACGACGCGTTTGGTCACCCCCTGCCCGAAGCCACGCTCAAGCTGGCCATGGACTCGGACGCCGTGTTGTTTGGTGCCGTGGGCGACTGGAAATACGACAAGCTCGACCGCCCCCTGCGTCCGGAACAGGCCATCCTGGGCCTGCGCAAGCACATGGGCCTGTTCGCCAACTTCCGCCCCGCCATTTGCTACGAACAGCTGGTGGGCGCGTCCAGCCTCAAGCCCGAGCTGATTTCTGGTCTGGACATCCTCATCATCCGCGAGCTGACGGGTGACATTTACTTCGGCCAGCCACGCGGCCGCCGCGTGGCCACCGACGGCCACTTCCCGGGCGCCGAAGAAGCCTTCGACACCATGCGCTACAGCAAGCCCGAGATCGAGCGCATCGCGCACGTGGCCTTCCAGGCCGCTCGCAAGCGCAAGACCGCGGGCTTCGAAGGGCGCGTGACCAGCGTCGACAAAGCCAACGTGCTCGAGACCTTCCAGTTCTGGAAAGACGTGGTCACCGAAGTCGGTCAGCAATACCCCGACATCGCGCTGGACCACATGTACGTGGACAACGCCGCCATGCAACTCGTCAAAGAGCCCAAGCGCTTTGACGTGGTGGTGACCGGCAATATGTTCGGCGACATCTTGTCCGACGAAGCGTCCATGCTCACCGGGTCGATTGGCATGCTGCCCTCGGCCAGCCTGAACACGAAAAATCAGGGGCTGTACGAGCCCAGCCACGGCAGCGCCCCCGACATCGCGGGCAAAGGCATCGCCAACCCACTGGCCACCATCTTGTCAGCGGCCATGATGCTGCGCTTCAGCTTGAACCAAGGCCAAGCCGCCGAACGCATCGAAGCCGCCGTGCAAAAAGTGTTGGCCCAAGGCCTGCGCACCGGCGACATCTACAGCGAAGGCACGACCAAGGTCGGCACCGCGCAGATGGGCGATGCGGTGGTCAAAGCGCTGTAAGCCAGCGCCAAGCCTGCATCCTTTACAATCGTTACTTATGTTTGCCTCACGCCCCCTCTCCCTCCAAGCAGCTGCCGCCTCGGCCGCTGTGGGCGTGCGCGCAATCACCACCAAAACCACGACCATTAAGGGCTGAACAGCTCCGGTTCGTCGTGCGCCCTCCCCGGCCCCAGACGAGCCGGGGCAAACAGTCTGGTCTGGCACTGTTTAACTTTGAAAGGGCGTTGAAATGAGCAAGTTGGTAGGTTTGGTCGGCTGGCGTGGCATGGTCGGCTCGGTCCTGATGGACCGCATGATTCAGGAAAAAGACTTTGACCTGATCGAGCCCCTGTTTTTCTCCACATCGAACTCGGGTGGCAAAGCCCCCTCGATGGCCAAGAACGAAGCCACGCTGCAAGACGCTTTCGACATCGAGCAGCTCAAGCGCTGCGAGATCATCATCACGGCCCAAGGTGGTGACTACACCTCAGCCGTGTTCCCCAAGCTGCGCGCGGCGGGCTGGAACGGCCACTGGATCGACGCGGCTTCGACCCTGCGCATGGAAAAAGACGCGGTCATCATCTTGGACCCGGTCAACATGCCCGTGATCAAGAATGCGCTGGCCCATGGCGGCAAGAACTGGGTGGGCGGTAACTGCACCGTCTCGTGCATGCTGATGGGCGTGGGCGCTCTCTACAAAGCCGGTTTGGTGGAGTGGATGAGCACCCAGACTTACCAAGCGGCCTCGGGCGGCGGTGCACAACACATGCGCGAGCTGCTGACCCAATACGGCACGCTGAACGCCGAAGTCAAAGCCCTGTTAGACGACCCCAAGAGCGCCATTTTGGAAATCGACCGGAAGGTGATTGCCAAACAACGCGCCCTGACGGGTGCTGAGACCGCGAACTTTGGCGTGCCGCTGGGCGGCTCGCTGATCCCTTGGATCGACAAGGACCTGGGCAACGGCCAATCCAAAGAAGAATGGAAAGGCATGGCCGAGACCAACAAGATTCTGGGCATGGGCGAAGGCTTCAACTCCGCCGCCATTCCAGTCGACGGTTTCTGCGTGCGCGTGGGCGCCATGCGCTGCCACAGCCAAGCCCTGACCTTCAAGCTGAAAAAAGACGTGCCCGTGGCCGACATCGAAGCCATGATCGCCGCCGACAACGAGTGGGTCAAACTGGTGCCCAACACCCGGGAAGCCACCATCAAGGACCTGACGCCCGTGGCCGTGACCGGCACCATGACCATTCCCGTGGGCCGCGTGCGCAAGCTGGCCATGGGCCCCGAGTACGTGGGTGCGTTCACCATCGGCGACCAGCTGTTGTGGGGTGCGGCCGAACCGCTGCGCCGCATGCTGCGCATTTTGTTGCAAGCGTGATCACGTCGGGCCGAGAAGTTCCAGACTGACGTCAAAATACCTCACGCAATGCTTTACCATTTGGTCAGTTGTCATTCTTAGAGGTTCTTGTGTTCTCTCAGCCCCAACGCCCCAACACCCCAACCACACCTCAACGAGTGTTTTCACGTTGGGCGTTGACCGCCACCGTGTTGGGCACCATGGCGCTGATGCCGCTGTCGGCTTGGTCCTTGACCTTGGGTGGCATGCGGGTGCAATCGGCCCTGGGCGAACCGCTGCGCGCCCAACTCAGTTTGGGCGAACTCACACCCGAAGAACTCAACAGTGTCAATGCGGGCTTTGCGCCAGCCGCGGTGTACCAAGCTGCGGGGATCACCGCCAACCCTCTGCTGAGCAACGTCCAAATCAGCATCGACCGTTCGGTGCCCAGCAACGTGGTGGTCAACTTGACCAGCACCAGCCCCATGAGCGAGCCCTTCTTGGACATGCTGCTCGAGATCAAATGGGCTTCGGGCAAATTGGTGCGCGATTACACGCTCTTGTTCAATCCCCCGAGCACCGCAGCGGCGCCCGTGAGCACCGAGCAGGTGATCACCGCCGCCCCGGCGGTGACAGACCCGTCGGTCCCCTTGCCTGTGCCGACCGAACCGTCCACCACGGCGGTGGGCGCTGTGGTGGATGCTGCCCCTGCCACCCCCGCTGATTCAACGCCTGCGCCCGAACCTGCCGCTGCCCAAGCCACGCCCGAGCCTGCTCCTCTTGCTGCGCAGACTGCCGTGCCGCAGGCTGCCCAAGCGGCTCCAACGCCCGCCCCAACCCCGGTCGCCCAGCGCCTGCGGGTGGTCCGAGGCGACACCGCCGCGACCTTGGCCCAAACCAATCTGCCCTCTGGGGTGTCCTTGGACCAAATGCTCCAAGCCCTGTTGCGCGCCAACCCCGATGCCTTTGTCGACAACAACGTCAACCGCCTCAAGGCTGGCGCTCAATTGACGGTACCCACGGCAGCTGAAGCCCAGTCCATTGATGCAGCCCAAGCGCGTCGCTTGGTCATGGCCCAAAGCAAGGACTTCAACGCTTACCGCCGCAGCTTGGCGGCCAATGCGCCAACATCGGCCGTGAAAGCCGCCGGCCAAGAGGCCACGGGACGCATCGAAACACAGGTTCAAGACAAAGCCGAAGCGGCACCCACACCCGACCAACTGACGCTGTCCAAAGGCTCTGTGGCCACGGGTGCAGAGGCCGAAGCACAAATTGCGGCCGCCAAAAAAGCGCAAGACGAACAAGCCCAGCAAGCCAACTTGACTCGCAACATCGACGAGCTCAAGGCCTTGGCCCAAGCGGCACCGGGCACCAGCACACCCAGTGCGCCGGCCACCGACAGCACTCAAGGGCCCACGGTGAGCCCCGCCCCTGAGGCACCAACGCCACCCGCCACACCCGAACCCAAAGCCGCAAAACCCCGCAACGCGGTGGAAGAACTCATGGCTCAGCCTTGGACCTTGCCCGCAGCCTTCGGTTTGCTGGCCGTGCTCATGGGCTTGGTGATCGCTCGCATGAACCGCCGCAAAGCACCTGCCGCGGCCACTGCTGCGGCACCCACCGTCGAGAGCAACGCAGCCAACGACGAGCAAATTGAAGCGACGCCCTCGACGGGGCTCAACTTCAACCTCAGTGACATCAATCTGGACCTCAACCCCTCTGCTGGGTCTGCCAACGCGTCGGACGCCGCGAATGCCGAAGCCTTGTTCACCAAGTTCGAACTGGCCAAAGAATTTTTGTCCTTGGGCGACCGCGTGGCGGCCAAAGCCTTGGCCGAAGAGGTGCACGCCGACGCCACGGGTTTGCTCAAGCGCCGGGCGGAACTGTTCTTGGCTGAATTGGGCTGACCGGTTTGCGCATCGCTCTGGGCGTCAGCTACAACGGGCAAGCCTTTGAGGGCTGGCAAAGCCAAGCCAGCGGCAACACCGTTCAAGACGCATTGGAGTCGGCCTTGAGCCGGTTCATCGACCAAGGCCCTGTGTCCACCATTTGCGCCGGGCGCACCGATGCTGGCGTGCACGGCCTGATGCAGGTGGTGCACTTCGACACCGAGGTTGAGCGCGCCGAATCCTCTTGGGTGCGCGGCACCAACACCTACCTGCCCGACAGCGTGGCCATCCAATGGGCGCGCACCGTCCCCGATACCTTTCACGCCCGCTTTGACGCGCGCCGTCGGCGCTACGCTTATGTGCTCTTGTCTTCGCCGGTGCGCCCGAGCATCGAGGCCGGTCGTGTGGGCTGGGTGTTTCGCCCTTTGTCCTTGACCGCCATGCAGGCCGGCGCGGCGCAGTTGATCGGGGAACACGACTTCACCTCGTTTCGGGCCTCGCAATGCCAAGCCAAGTCGCCCGTCAAACACATGGTGCGCATCAACATACGACAGCGCGGCCCCTATTGGCATTTCGAGTTCGAAGCGAATGCGTTTTTGCACCACATGATCCGCAACATCATGGGCTGCCTGATCGCCATCGGCACCGAGCAACAGCCCCCCGAGTGGATGAGCACGGTGCTGCAGGCACGTGACCGCGACGCGGCGGCGCCCACGTTTTCGCCCGATGGTTTGTACTTTTTGGGGCCGGTTTACGATGAGGGCTTGAACTTGCCCACACAAACCGCGGCCTTCGACTGGCTGCCCCGTTAAAACCCGATATGACGCACCGCACCCGCATCAAGATGTGCGGCCTCACGCGAGAGGCCGATGTGGACGCGGCCGTACTGGCCGGAGCCGACGCCATCGGCTTTGTGCTCTACCCGCCCAGCCCTCGCTTCGTGGACCTGCGCCGGGCCGCCACCTTGGCCCAACGCCTGCCGGCCTTTGTGACGCCGGTGCTGCTGTTCGTCAACGCCACACCCAGCGACATCGCCCAAGCCGTGGCGGCCGTGCCCAACGCCTTGCTGCAATTCCATGGCGACGAAACCCCCGACGATTGCCAAGCCGCGGGTCGCCCCTACCTGAAAGCCGCCCGCATTCCCCCGGGTCCCGCCGGGGCGGGCTTTGATCTTCTAAAATACGCCCAAGATCACGCCGCAGCCCAAGCCGTGTTGCTCGACGCACACGTGGATGGCTTTGGCGGCGGCGGTCAATCCTTCGATTGGACGGCATTCAATTGGTCACATCCGCTTCTAAACGCCAGCTCTCGCCTCGTTTTGTCTGGTGGACTCACGCCTGCAAACGTGACCGATGGCATACGTCGGGTCCGGCCTTGGGCTGTTGACGTGAGCTCGGGCATCGAAGCGCTTGGCGCTGATGGCCAAACACGCAAAGGCGTCAAAGACCCCGCCCGGATGCAAGCCTTCGTGGCCGCTGTGATGGCGGCCGACGCCTCCCTCGACCGCGCCGCCTGAGCGCAGTTTGCCCAACTTGGGCCCAACGCTCTGGCCCCAATCTCTGAAGCACACCATGAACACCTACCAACAACCCGACGCACGTGGCCATTTCGGCATTTTTGGCGGCAGCTTCGTAAGTGAAACCCTCACCCACGCCATCGAAGAACTGAAAACGGCCTACGCCCAGTACCAGAACGACCCAGCGTTCTTGGCCGAATTCAAAAGCGAGCTGGCGCACTTCGTGGGCCGCCCTTCGCCCATCTACCACGCCGCGCGCATGAGCCGCGAAACCGGTGGCGCGCAGATCTTCTTGAAACGCGAAGACCTCAACCACACCGGCGCGCACAAGATCAACAACACCATCGGACAGGCCATGCTCGCCAAGCGCATGGGCAAACCGCGCATCATCGCCGAGACGGGCGCAGGCCAGCACGGTGTGGCCACCGCCACCATCTGCGCCCGCTACGGCCTCGAATGCGTGGTCTACATGGGCAGCGAAGACGTCAAGCGCCAAAGCCCCAACGTCTACCGCATGAAGCTCTTGGGCGCCACCGTGGTGCCGGTGGAATCGGGCAGCAAGACGCTCAAAGACGCGCTCAACGAAGCCATGCGCGACTGGGTCGCCAACGTGGACAACACCTTCTACATCATCGGCACCGTGGCCGGCCCCCACCCCTACCCCATGATGGTGCGCGACTTCCAAAGCGTCATCGGTGAAGAGTGCTTGAAACAAATGCCGCAAATGCTGATGGAAGCGGGCTGCACCAGCGAACAACCCGATGCGGTGGTGGCCTGTGTGGGCGGTGGCAGCAACGCCATGGGCATTTTCTACCCCTACATCAACCACAGCGGCACCCGCCTGATTGGCGTGGAAGCTGCGGGTGAAGGCTTGGACAGCGGCAAACACTCGGCCTCGCTGCAAAAAGGCAGCCCCGGCGTGCTGCACGGTAACCGCACCTACGTGCTGCAAGACGACAACGGCCAAGTCACCGAAACCCACAGCGTGAGCGCGGGCTTGGACTACCCTGGCGTGGGCCCCGAACACGCGTTTTTGAAAGACATCGGCCGCGCCGAGTACGTGGGCATCACTGACACCGAGGCGCTCGAAGCCTTCCACTACCTGTGCCGCACCGAGGGCATCATCCCCGCCTTGGAATCCAGCCACGCGGTGGCCTACGCCATGAAGATGGCCAAGACCATGAAGCCCACCCAATCGGTTTTGGTCAACCTTTCGGGCCGTGGCGACAAAGACATCGGCACCGTGGCCGACCTGAGCCAAGCCGACTTCTACTGCCGCCCCAGCTGCCGAGGCCAATCGGTCAAAGGTGGCGAAGCCCCTGTTCGCTTCCAACCTTGAGATCGCCATGAGCCGCATCGAAACCACCCTCTCTGGCCTCAAGGCCCAAGGGCGCAAAGCCCTGATCCCCTTCGTGACCGCCGGTTTTCCCTTCGCCGACATCACACCCGAACTCATGCACGGCATGGTCGCGGGCGGTGCCGACGTCATCGAACTCGGCGTGCCGTTCTCAGACCCGTCCGCCGACGGCCCGGTGATTCAACAAGCGGGCGACCGCGCCTTGGCCTTTGGCATCGGCCTGACGCAGGTCATCGCCATGGTCCGCGAATTCCGCCAAACCAACAGCACCACGCCGGTGGTGCTGATGGGCTACGCCAACCCGATCGAGCGTTACGACCAAAAACACGGCGACGGCGCTTTTGTGCGCGACGCCTCGGCCGCGGGTGTGGATGGCGTGCTGGTGGTGGACTACCCACCCGAAGAATGCGAGGCCTTTGCCGCGTCCTTGCGCGCGCACCAGATGGACCTGATCTTTTTGCTCGCCCCGACTTCCACCGACGCCCGCATGGCCCAAGTGGCCCGTGTGGCCAGCGGCTATGTCTATTACGTTTCGCTCAAGGGCGTGACGGGTGCCGGCACCCTCGACGTCGGCCAAGTGCAGGCCATGCTGCCGCGCATCCGTGCCCACGTGAGCATCCCGGTGGGTGTGGGCTTTGGCATCCGCGACGCCGCCACCGCACGCGCCGTGGGTGACAGCGCCGATGCCGTGGTCATTGGCAGCAAGATCATCCAGCTCATCCAAGACGAGCCCCGCGAGCGTGTGGTGCCCGTGGCGCAGGCTTTTTTGAGTGACATTCGCCTGGCTTTGGATGCCTGATCTGGCCCCACACGACCATGGTTTAATTCAGCGCTGAAGGAGATTCCTATGTCTTGGCTTGAAAAGCTCTTACCCCCCAAAATCACGCACACCGACCCCAGCGAGCGGCGCAGTGTGCCTGAGGGTCTGTGGGTCAAGTGCCCAAACTGCGAAGCGGTGCTCTACAAAACCGATCTGGAGAAAAACCAGAACGTGTGTCCCCACTGCAGCCACCACCACCGCATCGGGGCGCGTTCGCGCCTGAACGCGTTTTTGGACGCCGAAGGCCGCTACGAGGTGGCGCAAGAGGTGGTGCCGGTCGATGCCTTGAAGTTCAAGGACAGCCGCAAGTACCCCGAGCGCATCAAAGAAGCGATGGAGAACACCGGCGAGACCGATGCGCTGATCGTCATGGGCGGCTCGGTGCAGAGCGTCAACGTGGTCGTGGCCTGTTTTGAATTCGACTTCATGGGCGGCTCCATGGGCTCGGTGGTGGGCGAGCGCTTTGTGCGCGGAGTCGAAGAGGCCATCGCGCAAAAAGTCCCGTTCATTTGTTTCACCGCCACCGGTGGCGCGCGCATGCAAGAGGGCTTGCTCTCGCTCATGCAAATGGCCAAGACCAACGCCGCGCTCACGCGCCTGGCCAAAAAAGGCCTGCCCTACGTGAGCGTGCTGACCGACCCGACCATGGGCGGTGTGTCGGCCGGTTTTGCGTTCATGGGCGATGTGGTGATCGCCGAGCCCAAGGCGCTGATCGGTTTTGCCGGCCCGCGCGTGATCGAGAACACGGTGCGCGTGAAGTTGCCCGAAGGCTTTCAGCGCGCCGAGTTCTTGCAGACCAAGGGCGCGGTGGATTTCATTTGTGACCGCCGCGAGCTGCGCAGCACCGTGGCCAACACCTTGGCCATGTTGCAGCGCCAAAGCGCCGACGTGGTGGCGGCCGATTGAGCGACGCTTGGGCGCCCGGAACGCGGCACACCGTGCCGCTGTTCCCATTGCAAACCGTGTTGTTTCCTGGGGGTCATCTGCCCCTGCAGATCTTCGAGGTGCGCTACCTTGACATGATCGGGCGTTGCCAACAAGAACAAGCACCGTTTGGCGTGGTGGCATTGCGTGAGGGCCAAGAGGTGCGCACCCCTACGGGCGCGAACGAACGGCTGGAACCTGTGGGCACCTTGGCGCACTTGCTCAAGGTCGACCAGGTTCAAGCGGGCTTGTTGCGAATCCAATGCCAAGGCCGACAGCGCTTCACGGTCTTGTCCAGCGAACAACTGCCCCACGGCCTGTGGATGGCCGAAATCGAGGTTTTGCCGCCAGACCCTTGGGTCAACGTGCCACCGGACCTCACGGCTGCCCAAACGTCTTTGCAAGCGGTCTTGCAAAGCATGCAAGAGCAAGCGCCCGAGGTCTTGGGTGATTGGCCGCTGCAGCCACCGTTTGCGTGGACCGACAGCGGCTGGCTGGCCAACCGCTGGGCCGAGCTCTTGCCCCTGCCCTTGGCCACGCGGCAACAACTCATGTCGCTGGACAACCCCTTGTTGCGTTTGGAGCTAGTCTGCGACCTGCTCGAGCAACACGGCGTTGGCGATTGAGCCACCGACAGCCGGTCGTCCTTCAGGGCAACAAGGCCAAGGCCTGCATGTAGCGCGGCGAAACCATCAACTCATCCCAATCGAGCGCGGCCTGGGTCGGCAACAAGGCCAAACGGCGTTCTTCGCTGGCCGGGTTGGGTTGCCACTCGCGGTGCATCCACGCGCGCGACAGGGCTTCAATGGCCTCGTCGATGGGGGAGCCGCCGTCCACGATCGATTGGTTGCACAGCAGCACCATGTCGCAACCCGCATCCAAAGCCGCCAAACTGGCTTGGGCAAAACTCAGGGTTTGACCTTGGATCTGGCGCGCTGCGGCCATGCTCAGATCGTCGCTGAAGATGGCGCCGGTGAAGCCCAAGCGCTGGCGCAACACCGCTTGGAGCCAACGCGCCGAATATCCAGCCGGGCAGTTGTCCACCTTGGGGTAGATCACGTGGGCCGGCATGACGGCTTGGAGGCTCGCCGAGAGCCAAGCGTAGGGCAAGGCGTCGTCAGCCAAGATGGTGCTCAGGCTGCGCGTGTCCACGGCCAGAGCCACGTGCGAATCGGCGTGGGCAAAGCCGTGGCCGGGGAAGTGTTTACCGCAATTGCCCATGCCGCTGAGCGCCAGGCCGTGCATGAGACTTTGCGCCAACAAGGCCACGGTGCGCGGGTCGCGGCCAAAGGAGCGGTCGCCGATGACGGCGCTGTCACCGTGGTTCAGGTCGAGCACGGGTGTGAAGCTCATGTCCACGCCGCAGGCACGCAACTCGGCACCGAGCACATATCCGGTGGCCACCGCCGCGTTGGTGGCGCGCAGCACCGACGCACCAGGCATCTCACCGCGACGCTCAGGTTCGTTCCACAGCCCGCCCAAAGCCGCCATCGGTGGCAAGTGGGTGAAACCGTCGGTGCGAAACCGCTGCACCCGGCCGCCTTCGTGGTCCACCGCGATCAACAGGTCTGGGCGCACCGCCTTGATGTCTTGACACAGCGCGGTGAGTTGGTCGCGCCCTTGCCAGTTACGGCCAAACAGGATCACGCCCCCCACCAAAGGGTGGGCCAGGCGCTGACGGTCGGCATCGGTCAAGATCAGACCGGCGACATCGATGATCAAAGGGGCGTGCAGGTTCATGGGGTTTTCACAGAGGTAGGTGTTCAACGACGACCACGCTGGTGGCGTAATCGGTTTCGTCGCTCACAGTAACGTGGGCACGCCAGCCCTGGGCTTCAAACCAGGTCTTGAGCTCGCCCGACAAACGGACATAGGGCTGGCCGCTGGGGTGGTTGAGGATTTCGCAATCGCGCCAGGTCATGGGCATGCGCATGCCCAAACCCACGGCCTTGCTGAAGGCCTCTTTGGCCGAAAAACGCGTGGCCAAGTAACGCACACCGCGCCCGCTCCAGCGTTCGCTGCGCTGCTGCCAGACGCGCTGTTCGGTCTCACCGAGCACGCGCTGCACAAACCGATCCCCGTGGCGTTGCCAAGCGGCTTCGATGCGCCGCACGTCGCAAATGTCGTTGCCGATGCCCACGATCGAGGCGGCCAATTTCATGGATGCTCCAAACACGCCAAATAGGCCACCACGGTGGCGCTGTAGCCGCGCTCCAAGGCGTCGGCGATGAGGGCGTGACCGATCGACACCTCTTGCAAACCGGGCACGGTTTGGGCAAAAGCAGCCAGATTGTCCAAATTCAAATCGTGTCCGGCGTTGACGCCCAAACCCGCGTCCAAAGCCGCTTGTGCGGCTTGGGCGAAGCGATGCAATTGGGCAGCGCGTTGCGGGCTGTGCCAAGCCGCGGCATAGGGCTCGGTATACAGCTCCACACGATCGGCGCCCACGGCGCGCGCCGCCGCCATGGCCGAGGCCTCGGCATCCATGAACAGACTCACTCGGGCCCCGAGCGCTTGGGCTTGGGCAATGAGGGGGCGCAAACGGTCGGCGTCATCCGGAAAGGACCAACCGTGGTCGCTGGTGAATTGGCCTTCGCTGTCGGGCACAAAGGTCAGTTGGTCGACGCGACCACCGCGTTCGCACACGCCCCGCGCCACATCCATCAGGTTGTGAAAGGGGTTGCCTTCGATGTTGAATTCGCGGCCAGGCCAATCGTGCAGGAGCTCGGCGAGGTCCCAGACGTCTTGAGGCCGGATGTGGCGTTCATCGGGTCGGGGATGCACGGTGATGCCGTGGGCGCCCGCACCCAAACACAGGGTGGCCGCACGGGTGACCGAAGGAATACCCAAGTGGCGGGTGTTGCGTACCAAGGCCACTTTGTTGAGGTTGACCGACAAAGCGGTGGGGTTGAGTTCGGTCATGGCGAGGCGCGGTTGAGGGCTTGTACGTCGAGCATCAATTGGCGGGTTTTGAACACCTGCACCCCGCTATGGTAGTGCAGCAAATGCCGCAAGGGCTGGCGAAGGGCGGCCTCACACGCCGCACACGCGGCCCACAGCCGGTTGTCGGGTTCGGTCTCGTCCAGCGCAGCTTGCAACAGCAAGGCCTGTTCACCCAAGAGTGTGTGCGCCTCGTCGGGGCGGGCCAGACGCAAACCGTTTTCGGCGTCCAAGGCGTAGTGGCCCTCGGCCTGCACCGGCGCCAAGGTACTGCCCTCATGGGCCAAGTCGGGCAACAAACCGGTTTCACGCAGGAGCATCAGCTCAAACGCTCGCAAGACCCATGGCGCACTGCCCTGCCCGCTGGCCAACAACTGCACGGCACGGCGGTAGTGATCAAACAAACGCGGGTGAGGGTCGTCGCGGGCGAGCAAACGCAGCAGCAACTCGTTGAGGTAACTGCCCGCGAGCAAAGCATCGCCGGTGGGCATGACGTGACCGCCCTGCCATTGGGCGGACTTCAGGGTGCGGACCTCGGCATCACCGCCCCAAGACAGCAGCAAAGGCTGCAAGGGCAACAAGACCGGGCGAAATTGGGAGGTGGGGCGTTTGACCCCTTTGGCCACCAAGGCCATGCGACCGTGGTGGCGGCTGAACACCTCTAAGACCAAGCTGGCTTCGCTCCAGTCGTAGCGGTGCAGCACAAAGGCTGGCTCATCGGTGAATCGGCGCTGGGCCATCACTCATAACCGAAGGAGCGCACCCGAGCATCGTCATCGGCCCAGCCCGAGCGCACTTTGACCCACAGCTCCAAAAACACCTTGCAGTCCCAGAGCTTTTCCAACTCTTGGCGGGCTTCGGAACCGATGCGTTTGAGCTTCTCGCCCTTCTCACCAATGACCATGCCTTTGTGGCCTTCGCGTTCGACCACGATGGTGGCGGCGATGCGCTTCATGCGGCCCTCTTCCTCAAACTTGTCGATGACCACGGTGGAAGTGTAGGGCAGCTCGTCGCCGGTCAGGCGAAAGAGTTTTTCGCGCACCATTTCGCTGGCCATGAATCGCTCGCTGCGGTCGGTCAGGTCATCGGGCGCGGCCATCCAAGGCTGTTCGGGCAGGTATTTTTCGCAAATGGCAAACAGGCGCTGAATGTCTTTGCTGTTCTTGGCCGACATGGGCACGAACTCGGCAAAGGGGTGGCGCTCTTGCATGCTCTGCAGCCAAGGCGCGAGATCTCCTCGGCGGTGCACCAAATCGAATTTGTTGGCCAGCAAAATCACGGGCACATTGGTCGGCAACAAGGACAAGACCTTGGTATCGGCCGAATTGAACTGACCAGCCTCAACCACGAACACGATCAGGTCCACGTCGTTGACCGCGCCGAGCACGGTTTTGTTCAGTGCGCGGTTGAGGGCATTGCCGTGGCGGGTTTGAAAGCCGGGTGTGTCCACAAACACGAACTGGCTGGCACCTTCGGTGCGAAAACCGGTGATGCGGTGGCGCGTGGTTTGTGCTTTGCTGGAGGTGATGCTGATTTTTTGACCGACCAAAGCATTGAGCAGGGTCGACTTGCCCACGTTGGGTTTGCCCACAATAGCCACATAGCCACAGCGCTGAGGGCCCGCCACTTCGGTAGCCTCATTGGCCGTGGCGCGCACGCCGCCCAAGGCTTGGGCCAGCATGGCGTCAAGGTCGTTTGAGGAAGGCTTGGGGGTCGGTGTGTTCATGTCTTTTGGAGGTGTTCGAGCATCGCCGCTGCAGCGGCTTGCTCGGCGGCGCGGCGCGAGGCTCCAATGCCCCGCTCGCAATGGCCCGTTTCGTTGATCAAACATTCGACATCGAAGGTCTGGCGGTGGGCTTCGCCTTGGGTACCGACCACGCGGTACATCGGCAGCTTCATCTTGCGTCCTTGCAACCATTCTTGCAAAGCGGTCTTGGGATCTTTGCCCATGGCGCTCATCTGAGCGTTGAGCTCCAAACCACTGTAGAGGCGGTGCACCAAAGCGCTGGCAGCTTCAAAGCCGGCATCGAGGTAAACCGCCCCAATGATGGCCTCCAAGGCATCGGCCAAGATCGAGGGTCGCTTGTGCCCCCCCGAGCGCTTTTCACCATCACCCAGTTTGAGCACTTGGGGCAAGCCGATGCGCGTGGCAATCTCGAACAAGGTGTCTTGTTTGACCAAGTTGGCCCGCACACGCGACAAATCACCTTCGGGCAAATCGGTGAGCCTCTCAAACAACAGGCCAGAGACCGCCAAGCTGAGGACCGAGTCACCCAAAAATTCCAAGCGCTCGTAATGGTCGCTCGAAAAACTGCGGTGGGTGATGGCGCGCTCCAACAAGCGCGGCTGCTCAAACCGGTGCTGCAAGCGGTCTTGCAGGGCCAACAACTCCAAACTCAAGCCCATGAGACCCCCTGACGCGGCACGTTCATTCAAAGCCGCCGATGCGACCGAGGTCGCCAAAGTTCATCCACACAAAGAAGGCCTTGCCCACGATGTGGCTCTCGGGCACAAAGCCCCAGTAGCGCGAATCGAGTGAGTTGTCGCGGTTGTCGCCCATCATGAAGTAGTGGCCAGGCGGCACCTTGCAAACCACGCCTTCGGCGCTGTAATGGCAACCCTCGCGTCCCTCGAACTCGCTGGCGCCACCGACAAAGGCGGGGCGGGTGTCGTCGGTGAGCACGTTGTACTGGCGATCGGCCAAAGTCTCACGCCACTGCTGGCTGTAGCGCAGCGTGTCGGCGTCGAAGAATTCGGGCTGGGGCTGGGTGTCCACGGCTTGGCCGTTGACGGTCAAACGTTTGTTGAGGTAGGCCACTTCATCGCCCGGCACACCCACCACGCGCTTGATGTAGTCCAGCGAGGGCTGTGGGGGGTAACGGAACACCATGACATCGCCGCGCTGCGGCTCGTGGTTGTCGATGATTTTGGTGTTCACCACAGGCAAACGCACGCCGTAATGGAATTTATTGACCAAGATCAGGTCGCCCACACGCAGGGTGGGGATCATCGAGCCCGAGGGGATTTTGAAAGGCTCGAACAAAAACGAGCGCAAAACAAACACCGCCAAAATGACGGGGAACAAGCCCGCCGTCCAGTCCAACCACCAAGGCTGCTGCAACAGGGCTTGGCGCGTGGCGGCGCTGGTGTCGGTGTCGACTTGGGTGATGCCTTGACGCGCCAAATCGGCCACGCGTTGGGCTTGGGCCGCATCGGCGCGGTCTGCAGCGCGACGGCGCTCCGGCAGGAAATACAGTTTTTCCAACACCCAATAAATGCCAGTGACCAACACGGCCAACAGCAACAGCAGCGCGAAGTTGCCCTCGAACAAGCCCAGGTACCAAGCACCGGTGTAGGACGCAAAAGCCGCCAACACCACAGCGGTGAGCGAAGACATGACAGCGTTCATCAGTCTTCCACCTGTAAAATCGCCAAGAACGCTTCTTGGGGCACTTCGACCGAACCGATTTGTTTCATGCGTTTCTTGCCTGCTTTTTGTTTCTCAAGGAGCTTGCGCTTGCGGGTGATGTCGCCGCCGTAGCATTTTGCCAGCACGTTTTTGCGCAACGCTTTGATGGTTTCGCGGGCGATGATGTTGCCCCCAATGGCCGCTTGAATGGCCACATCGAATTGCTGACGGCTGATGATCTCGCGCATCTTGGCCGTGACGGCTCGACCACGGAACTGAGATTGGCTTCGGTGCACGATGATGGACAGGGCGTCCACCTTGTCGCCGTTGAGCAAAATGTCCACCTTGACCACGTCCGACGCGCGGTACTCCTTGAATTCGTAATCCATGGAGGCGTAGCCGCGGCTCACACTCTTGAGCTTGTCGAAGAAGTCCAGCACGATCTCACCCAAGGGCATGTCGTAGGTCAGCATGACCTGTTTGCCGTGGTACGCCATGTTGATTTGCACGCCGCGCTTTTGGTTGGCCAAGGTCATGACCGCGCCCACGTACTCCTGTGGCATGTACAGGTGCACGGTCACGATCGGTTCTCGGATCTCATCGATCCGCCCCACGTCGGGCATTTTGGAGGGGTTCTCGACCTGAATGACCTCGCCATCGGCCTTGACCACTTCGTAGACCACGCTGGGCGCGGTGGTGATGAGGTCTTGGTCGAATTCGCGCTCCAAGCGTTCTTGCACGATTTCCATGTGCAACAGGCCCAAGAAGCCACAGCGAAAACCAAAACCCAAGGCTTGTGACACCTCAGGCTCGTAGCGCAAGGCCGCGTCGTTGAGCTGGAGCTTTTCCAGGGCATCGCGCAACTGGTCGTACTCACTGGCCTCCGACGGGTACAAACCGGCGAACACCTGGGGCTGGATTTCTTTGAAGCCGGGCAAGGCCTCGCTGGCAGGACCAAGGTTGTTGGGCAACTTTTTCTCTAGGGTGATGGTGTCGCCCACCTTGGCCGCAGCCAATTCCTTGATGCCCGCGATGATGTAGCCCACCTCGCCCGCGTTGAGCGCTTCGCGAGGCTGGTTGGCTGGCGTGAAGACGCCCAAGTTGTCGGCGTTGTAAACGGCTTCGGTGGCCATCATCTTGAAGCGCTCGCCCTTGAGCAAGCGGCCATCGACCACACGCACCAGCATGACCACGCCCACATAGGTATCGAACCAACTGTCGATGATCATGGCGCGCAGCGGGGCCTCTGGATCCCCTTTGGGCGGCGGTATGTTCGCCACCACCGCTTCCAAAATTTCCTCCACGCCCATGCCGGTTTTGGCCGAACAGGGAATGGCGTTGGTGGCGTCGATGCCGATCACGTCCTCGATCTCGGCCTTGGCGTTGTCCGGGTCGGCGTTGGGCAGGTCCATCTTGTTGAGCACCGGCAGCACCTCGACGCCGAGGTCCAGCGCGGTGTAGCAGTTGGCCACCGTCTGGGCTTCCACGCCCTGGCTGGCGTCGACCACCAACAAAGCGCCTTCACACGCGGAGAGCGAGCGGCTCACCTCATAAGAGAAGTCCACGTGGCCGGGCGTGTCGATCAGGTTCAGGTTGTAGACCTGCCCGTCTTTGGCTTTGTATTGCAGCGCGGCGGTTTGGGCCTTGATGGTGATGCCGCGCTCTTTCTCGATGTCCATCGAGTCGAGCACCTGCTCGCTCATCTCGCGGTCCGACAAACCGCCGCAGCGGGAGATGATCCGATCGGCCAAAGTGGACTTGCCGTGGTCGATGTGCGCGATGATCGAAAAATTGCGAATGTGATTCATCAAAATACCTGTTCGGCCAGGCCCATCAGGCACCCAAGCTCGAATTCAAAAGCCATAAAAAAGGGCGCGTCAGTGTGTGACGCGCCCAGAACCAACAATCAATGGCAACTGCGATAGTTGGGGTTTCATTGTAGGCAAAAAGCCCCTTTGGCACACCCTCGCAAAGGCCATTTCCGTTTGTTGCAGCGCAGCAACATGAAAGTCTTACACAGCTTATCCACAAGCCAAAACGGTGATGGCATCGCATTCAAAAGCCATGGAACACACCGTCAAAACAAAATCCCACTTGGGTTCCATTTGATCGCCGAAGCGGTTCCCAAAATGCCCCATTGGCACCGATTTTATCGAAAACCAAACCTCCGAAAAATTAACGAAGTGAGCAGTTACTAACAATTCACAGGTTATCAAAAGCGATCGGGGCCAAGTCTTGTGGCGAAATGGCCACCGAGTCGGCCCAAAATCCCCAATACCCGTCTGAATCAGGTGGTTTTTTGGCCCTGTGTGGCTTGGGGTTTAACGCGACTCTGGACGAATCACAGTGAATTGTGCCCACTCGCCCCGACGGAACAACACGCTCAAGGGCCTGTTGCGGTCTTGCTTGGACAAGACCACCTCCAAAGACTTGAGGTTGCTGATCTGTTCATTGGCCACCGAGACGATGACATCGTCCTCACGCAAACCCGCTCGAGCAGCGGGTCCCTGAGCGCTGGTCACGACCACCCCACCCGAAATACCCAAGGCCTTTTTTTGCGCCTCGCTCAAATCGCTCAAACCCAAACCCAAACTTTGAACCACGCCGCTGTTGGGGCTGGGCGCCGTGGCGGGGGCTTGTGCCCTCGGGGCTTCGGTTTCAACTTCCGCCACGGTAATGGTCAAATCGCGCTGGGTACCACGGCGGAAAACGGTGATGCGACTGGTGGTGCCTGGAGCGGTGTTACCCACCAATCGGGGCAAATCGGCCGAGCGCTCAATCGCTTTGCCATCGAAGCGAACGATGATGTCGCCAGGTTCAACACCGGCTTTGGCGGCGGGAGATTGAGGCTCAACGCCACGCACCAAAGCACCCCGCGCAGGCCCCAAACCGATGGACTCGGCCACCTCTTTGCTCACTGGAGCAATTTGTACACCAATGCGACCGCGGCTCACACGCCCACTGGTGCGCAACTGGTCTGAAACACGCACAGCTTCGTCGATCGGGATGGCAAATGAGATGCCTTGAAAACCGCCCGAGCGCGAATAAATCTGGCTGTTGATGCCCACCACCTCGCCGCGCATGTTGATCAGCGGCCCGCCCGAGTTGCCGGGGTTGATGGCCACATCGGTCTGGATGAAAGGCAAGTAATCCCCCGTGTCGCGCTGCTTGGCACTGACAATGCCAGCGGTCACGGTGTTCTCCAAACCGAACGGTGAACCGATCGCCATCACCCACTCGCCCACACGCAAACGGTTGACATCACCGATTCTCACGGGCGACAAGCCAACGGCCTCCACCTTCACCACGGCGACGTCGGTGCGCTTGTCCGAACCGATCACACGGGCTTTGAATTCGCGCTTGTCTGGCAAGGTCACCAGCAACTCGTCGGCGCCATCGATGACGTGGGCGTTGGTCATGATGAAGCCGTCGGCAGTGAGCACAAAGCCCGAACCCACGCCGCTGGGTTGGGCTTCTTCATCGGGAGGGGCTTGGCGGGGAGAACGCGGCCCTGAACCGGGTGGTACAGGAATACCAAAGCGACGGAAAAACTCCAACATTTGTTCATCGGGCCCCACTCCCCCGCCCGATTTGGGCTTGGCTTTTTCCAAAGTGCGAATATTGACCACGGATGGCCCCACGGCGTCCACCAAATCGGTGAAGTCGGGCAAGCCACGAACCAATGGTGCTCCTTGGGACCACGCACTGGACAACGACCCAGGTGAAAACACCAACACAAACACAAGCAGCAACCAAGCGATGGGGCGGTGCTTGCTCGGTCGGACTTGGGCGTCAAAAAAAGGAAGTGACATGGCGTTCATGTTCAAAAAAACCTCAAGGTTGGGCAATCAAATGCTTGGACAAGCGAACCAAAGTCTCAGGGGGCGCCTCGCCCATCGCACTGACCCAATACGGCCCCAACGCCTGTGTAACCACATGCGTCGCACCTCTGACCGTTTGTTTGGGCGCGGCATCGGCTTTCAATGGTTCCACAAACACCGACACCGAAGCCAAACCATCGCTGAACACACAATGGGCTCGGTCGGGATTTGTTGAAGCCTCGGCATCGGTTCGTTGGTAGCAACTCAAAGCGGTGAAACCCAGCAAAGGCTCGGGCTTGTCGCGGACAAATGTGGGCCACGTGTTCTTTTTCAAGGTTCGAGGCTTGACGGCATAACCCTCGGTGTTGTTCATTCGTTGCTCCAGCGCTTGCATGCTGACCGGTGCGCCCAACTGCAACTCAGAAAACGCCACTTGTTCGAGCACCCCACCACGTTGGTCCAGGGTCTGCATCTTGATCACGATGCCCGTTTGTAGCTCGGTCCAAATGCGATACCCCCAACGTGAGGCATCGTGCGGGACCAACTCCACCACTCGGGCGTCGTGACCGGCTACCCGTTGCTGTCCGCTCTCGCGCAAACGGTAAAGACGGTCCATCGATTGCCCCTTGGCTCGCCAACGCATGGGCAACAAGCCCAAAGATTCGCGCTGATCGGTGTAGGCCACTTTTTTGTCGGGCACAAACGTGATGACGTCACCGTTTCGCCGGATTGTGGTGCGGGCGGGACCCGACAAGCTGTCGACCCGTTCCATTTGTGTGGTGCGATCGCAAACATGCCACACCTTGGAGACGGACAACTCCTCGCCGGCGCTCACCACCAAGGTACCGGTATAGGCCCGCCCACGGGTGGCCTCTTGGGTTTGGGTCAACCATTCATCCACGGTGAGTGCTTGGGCTGCCGAAGATCCCAATACCCCGACCCAGAGTCCCAGCGTTACACCCACCTGCAGCACCCAAAGCCGACCTTGAGTTTGAACCTGTCTAAGCAAAGCGGACATGTGAAATCCTCTGATCAAGGCGTGCGGTGCAAGGTGGCACTGCGCAGGAATCCGGTGCTCACCTGCATGGCCCCTCCATCGCCGAATTCACGGTGTTGTTGCAACAAATCTTCCAATACCGGGTCCCGCATCATGGGGCCAGCCGCACTGGAAACCCAAACAGCAGGCGTCCCCGATGCCAAAGTGACGGTGGAGGGCTCATTCAGCTCCAACAAACCCCAGCTGACGGTGGTGACTGCCACGAATGACGCTGCCACCGCCAAACGGCGCCAAAACACGGAATCGTTGGCGGCCGACGCCGCAGGCAAGGCCGCATTGGCCCGAACCACCAACGGGCCGATGGCTTGGTAGCGCGCCCAAACCACCTGCAATTCGGGATCTCGCTCAATGGCCGCCATGAGCTCACCCACCTCGGCGGCGCTGAGCTCTCCATCCACCAAAGCCGACATGCACTCGCGCCAATGCTCGGCATCTGACATCGCCGCGCCATCGGTCTTCGGACTTAGTGTTTCTTTCATGTTCACCACCGTTTGCCTGTTTGATGCTCCAACATGGGTTGGATGCGGGCCGAAATGGCTTCGCGCGCCCGAAAAATTCGGGATCGCACGGTACCTATCGGACAGCCTTGTACCTGAGCAATGGCTTCATAACTCAACCCCTCCAACTCGCGCAATTCAATGGCGGTACGCAAGTCGGACGGCAAGGCGGCCATGGCATCGTTCACTGCTTCAGCGATTTCTTGACTGGCCAGCACCGCCTCAGGGGTCTCGCTGTCAGCGCTGTACCCCTTTGGTTCCCGCCAAGCGTCAGAAGTTTCATCCTCGGACTCGTCCTCTTTGTCTGGGGCAAAAACCAAGGGGTCACGCTTCATGGCCATCAACCGTTTTTTGGCGGTATTGACCGCAATGCGGTAAAGCCAGGTGTAAAACTGGGCATCGCCCCGGTACTGTCCCAAGGCACGGTAGGCACGGATAAAGGTTTCTTGGGCGATGTCGGGCACGGCATCCACATCTCGAACCATCCGTCCAATCAAACGCTCGACCCTGCGCTGGTACTTGATGACCAGCAAATCAAATGCACGCTTGTCGCCGTCCAAGCAACGCTGAACCAGCAAGCTGTCACTGTTGGGTGCCGGGCGAAGGGTTTCGTCTGTGGGCGTCATTGGCACCGAATATACCTTCGACGACAGCTCAATTGGATGCGGCCGATGAAATCAATGCGCGGCGAAAGGCCAACCAATCGTCCGGGGGCCTTTGGGCTTGCGCCCACACCCAGTGAATGCCTCCACGGCCATCCTGCAGACGCAGTCCCAGGGTGCTCCACCCTACCCACACCACCCGAACCGAAACCAAAACAGCACGACCCGAGTCGGGCTGCCACATCCACTCCCCCGACCCTTGGCCCTCGCGCTCAACGTGCCATGTGAGCAGGCCTGGTTGGATGCGAATGAGGTGAACGCCCACCGATACCAACGCCATCAGCCAGAGTCCGAGGCCAACGGCCAGGTGCCCAGCGCTGGGCATTTCCCCGGACTGAACCGACCAGAGCCCTCCACAAGCCACCACCAGCAAGCCCAAACACAGCAAGCGGCCGTACCAAACACAAGGCCCCACCGGATAACTCACCGATGGGGCCTTGTGCATGGGTTTCTCGCAACGATTAAATGCGACGGAACACCAAGGTACCGTTGGTGCCGCCAAAACCAAAGTTGTTTTTGACAGCCACATCGATCTTCATGTCACGTGCGGTGTTGGCGCAGTAGTCCAAGTCACATTCAGGGTCTTGGTTGAAGATGTTGATGGTCGGCGGGCTCTTTTGGTGGTGCACCGCCAAGACCGTGAACACGCTCTCGATACCACCGGCACCACCGAGCAAGTGCCCCGTCATGGACTTGGTGGAATTGATCACCGTGCGACGGGCGTGATCACCCAAAGCCGCCTTGATGGCGTTGGTCTCATTCACATCGCCCAGCGGCGTGGAGGTGCCATGAGCATTGAGGTAGTTCACTTGGTCTGTGTTGACGCCAGCATTTTTGAGTGCATTGACCATGGCGCGGCGTGGGCCGTCCATGTTGGGTGCGGTCATGTGACCCGCATCGGCGCTCATGCCATAACCCGAGAGTTCAGCGTAAATTTTGGCACCACGCGCTTTGGCGTGTTCGTACTCTTCCAGAACCATGACGCCAGCGCCTTCGCCCAGCACAAAACCGTCGCGGTCTTTGTCCCAAGGACGCGATGCGGTCGCCGGATCGTCGTTGCGGGTCGACAAAGCGCGCATCGAGGCAAAGCCGCCCACACCCAAAGGCGAGACCGTGGCTTCGGAGCCGCCAGCCACGATGACATCGGCATCGCCATACTCGATCTTGCGCGCAGCTTCACCGATGCAATGCAAACCAGTGGTGCAAGCGGTGACCACAGCCAAGTTCGGGCCTTTGAAACCAAAGCGCATCGAAACGTGACCCGAAATCATGTTGATGATGGACGCAGGCACAAAAAACGGCGAAATGCGCCTTGGGCCTCGGGCGGTCAATTCGGCGTGAGTGTTTTCAATCAGCGGCAAGCCGCCAATACCTGAGCCAATGATCACGCCAAAGCGGGTGGCTTGCTCTTCACCCAAGGCCTCGCCAGTGGGTAAACCGGAATCGACCACCGCCTGATGGGCAGCAGCGATGCCGTAGTGAATGAATGTGTCCATCGTGCGCGCTTCTTTGGCGCCGATGTAAGACTCCAAATCAAAACCTTTGACTTCACCTGCGATCTTGCAAGAAAAAGCCTCGGCATCGAATTTGGTGATCAAGCCGATGCCAGATTGGCCGGCCAAGAGTTGGTTCCAAGCCGCATCGACCGTGTTACCCACTGGACTGATGCAACCCAGACCGGTCACGACAACGCGACGACGGGTCATTGGTGTACTCCCACGCGATGAGTGGCGTGATGCTGGCCACCCCGCATACCCAAAGGCATTCGAGGTGGACCTGAGGGCCTTTAGGCTTTTTGATGGGCCATCGCGTAGTCGATGGCGTTTTGAACGGTGGTGATCTTCTCGGCGTCTTCGTCGGGAATTTCGATACCGAATTCGTCTTCCAAGGCCATGACCAGTTCTACCGTGTCCAAGGAGTCAGCGCCCAAGTCGGCCACAAAGGCTTTTTCTTTGGTGACTTGGCTCTCTTCCACGCCGAGTTGTTCGGCAATGATTTTCTTCACACGTGCTTCGATATCGCTCATAGATCCCTCTGAGGGTGGTTGAAATTACAGACAGTTATTTTACATTAGGCCATGAACATGCCGCCGTTGATGTGCAGCTCTTGTCCAGTGATGTAACCCGCCAGCGGACTGGCCAAAAACGCCACGGCATGGGCGATGTCAGCGGGTTTACCCAAATGGCCCAAAGGGATTTGCCCCAACAAAGCCTTTTGTTGCTCTTCGGCCAACGACGCGGTCATGTCGGTTTCAATGAAACCGGGGGCCACGCAGTTGACGGTGATGTTGCGGCTGCCCAGCTCGCGCGCCAAGGCACGGGTCATGCCAGCCACACCCGCTTTGGCCGCGGCGTAATTGGCTTGGCCGGGGTTGCCCGAGGCACCCACCACGCTGGTGATGCTGATGATGCGACCGTAACGCTGCTTCATCATGGGCTTGATGGCGGCACGGCTCATGCGAAAGACTGCCTTCAGGTTGGTGTCGAGCACCGCGTCCCAATCTTCGTCTTTGAGGCGCATGGCCAACATGTCGCGGGTGATGCCCGCGTTGTTCACCAACACTTGCAAGCCGCCGTGGGCGGTCACGATCTCGTCCATCAACGATTGGGCTTGGGTCACATCGTTGACATCCAAACAAGCCCCGCGGCTGCCCGCAGGGGCTTGAGCCAAAGCGGTGCTGATTTTGGCCGCGCCATCGGCGCTGGTGGCGGTCCCGATGACGATGAAGCCTTGGGCGGCCAAACCTTGGGCGATGGCAGCGCCAATGCCGCGCGAGGCGCCAGTCACCAGGGCCACGGGGTTCGACAATGTTGTTTCAGACATGCAAATACCTTTGTTTAAGCGGCCAGCAAGGCCTTGACCTCGGCGAGGCTGGCGGGATCGAACAGAGGCGCGCCACTCAGGTCGGGGTCGATGCGTTTGGCCATGCCCGCGAGCACCTTGCCAGGACCACACTCCACCAAGAGGGTCGCACCCCGAGCTTGCATGGCCTTGACACACTCGACCCAACGCACCGGGCCAAAGGCTTGGCGGTACAAAGCGTCGCGAATCGCATCGGCTTCGGTTTGCACCGCCACATCGATGTTGTTGATCACGGGCATGATGGGCGAGGCCAACACGGTCTCAGCCAAAGCCTGCTTGAGCTGTTCGGCCGCGGGTTTCATCAGGCTGGAGTGGAAGGGTGCAGACACCGGCAAAGGCAAGGCACGCTTGGCACCGCTGGCTTTGAGCACTTCACAGGCTTTGTCCACGGCGGCTTTGCTGCCGGCGATCACGGTTTGACCGGGATCGTTGAAGTTCACCGCCTCGACCACTTCGGCGCTGCCGGCGTCAAACGTGGCCTGCGCTTGGGCACAACCGGCGATCACGGCCGGGGCATCCAAACCCAAAATCGCGGCCATCGCGCCGGTCCCCACGGGCACAGCCGCCTGCATGGCCGCTGCGCGCAGACGCACCAATGGCGCAGCCTGGCTCAAGGTCAAGACCTCGGCCGCCACCAAAGCGGAATACTCACCCAAAGAGTGACCGGCCACAGCCATGGGCAAAGCACCGCCCTCGGCGCGCCAGACGCGCCAAGCGGCGACGGCTGCCACCAGCATCACGGGCTGGGTGTTGGTGGTCAGTGCCAAGGCTTCTTTGGGGCCTTCGTGGATCAGCTTGGCAACGTCTTCATGCAAAGCATCGGAGGCTTCTTGCAGGGTTTGCGCGACCACGGGGTGGTCGCCCCAAGCGTCGAGCATGCCAACCGATTGGGAACCCTGGCCGGGAAAAACAAAAGCAACGTGGTTCATGGAAGTGTTCACGAAAAAACGCTCTCTTAAAAATTCAACAAAACCGCACCCCAAGTGAAGCCGCCGCCCACGCCTTCGAGCATGAGAGTCTGACCCGGTTGGATGCGGCCATCGCGCACCGCGCAGTCCAAGGCCAAGGGGATCGAGGCGGCCGAGGTGTTGCCGTGCTGGTCCACCGTTACCACCACCTTGTCCATGGAAAGTTTGAGTTTGCGCGCTGTGCTTTGCATGATTCGGATGTTGGCTTGATGGGGAATGAGCCAATCGATGTCTGCCTCGGTCTTGCCCGCTTTGAGCAACACCGCGCGGGCGGCTTCTTCCAGAACGCCCACGGCCAGCTTGAACACCGCTTGACCGTCCATCTTGAGGGTGGGGTCACCACTGATTTGACCCCCGTTGACGTGTCCTGGGACACACAAAATGCCCGAATATTGACCATCGGCATGCAAATCGCTGGCCAAGATGCCAGGCGTTTCGCTGGCCTCCAAGACCACCGCCCCAGCGCCGTCACCGAACAAAACGCAGGTGGTACGGTCTTTGAAATCCAAAATCCGAGAAAACACTTCAGCACCCACCACCAAAGCTTTGCGAGCGCTGCCGTTTTGGATCATGGCGTTGGCCACGGTCAGCGCGTACACAAAACCACTGCAGACCGCTTGCACATCAAACACTGGGCACCCGCTGATGCCCAATTTGTGTTGCAACAAGGCAGCGGTGGAGGGGAACACCATATCGGGGGTTGACGTGGCCACGATGATCAAGTCGATGTCGGCGGAAGCAACACCTGCAACTTGCATGGCGCGACGGCAAGCCTGGGCCGCCAAGTCGCTGGAAAACTCGCCATCGGCGGCGAAATGACGAGCGCGGATGCCGGTGCGCTCGACGATCCAGTCGTCGCTGGTTTCAATGCCTTGGGAGGCCAACTGGTCAACCAAGTCTTGGTTACTCAAGCGACGGGCGGGCAAACAACTCCCCGTGCCAGTGATGCGGGCGTGAATGGTCATGGGCGATGGACTAGATTCAGGTTCAAGCGGCGGCTGAGGCTGAGGCTTCGGCCATGGCCGCAGCGATCAAGGGTTCGGCGTGGGTGATGCGCTCGCGCACATTGCTCAGCAACTGGTTGTGTGCAGCATCATAAGCCCGGCCCAAGGCCGTCTCGAACGCAAACGCGTCGGCAGAGCCGTGGCTCTTGAACACCAAACCGCGCAAACCCAGAAGAGCCGCGCCATTGTAGCGACGGTGATCTACGCGTTTTTTAAACGCAGATAGCACCGGATAAGCCACCAAAGCACCCAATTTGGTAAAAATATTGCGAGAAAATTCTTGCTTCATGAAGCCACCGATCATGCCGGCGAGGCCTTCACCAGTCTTCAGCGCCACATTGCCCACAAAACCATCGCAAACCACGATGTCGACCGTGCCGGCAAAAATGTCGTTGCCTTCAACGTTGCCATAAAAATTCAAATCACCCGATTTGGCTGCATTTCGCAACAAAATGCCGGCTTTTTTGATGGTTTCATTGCCTTTGATGACCTCTTCGCCAATATTGAGGAGGCCCACCGAAGGCGCTGGTTTACCCGAAATCGCCACCACCAAGGCCGAGCCCATGACGGCAAATTGCAACAGGTGCTCGGCCGTGCAGTCCACATTAGCACCCAAGTCGAGCACGGTGGTGCCACCACCCTTGGCGTTGGGCAATTGCGATGCGATGGCGGGGCGGTCGATGCCATCCAAGGTTTTGAGGACGTAGCGGGCAATTGCCATCAAGGCACCCGTGTTGCCCGCCGAGACCGCGACATCGGCCAAACCGTCTTTGACCTGGGTAATGGCCACGCGCATGGAGGAGTCTTTTTTCTTGCGCAGCGCGGTTTCCACTGGGTCGTCCATGGCAACCACTTCAGAGGCCGCCACCCACTGGCAGCGAGCATGGTTGGCCAAAGCGGGAAAGTTTTGGGCCAAGCTGGGCAAGCCCACCAACAGCAAACGAGCTTCAGGGTGGCGGTCCAAAAAAGCTTGACAGGCTGGCAGTGTGGCCGCTGGCCCCACATCACCGCCCATGCAATCGACTGCAATGGTGATCATCTCAACACCTCCTGAAGAGGCCCCATGGTCGCGGGCTGAAAATGAAAATGCCCGCGATCAGCGGGCATTTGCCATGGCGCAGGCCCGCAAGCAACCGCGCGTTGGCGCAGCCACTGACAGCCTGTTTGCACCATCAGGCTTCAGATTTGTTCTTCAAAACTTGACGGCCACGGTAAAAGCCGTTGGGGCTGATGTGGTGACGCAAGTGAACTTCACCGGTGGTGGGTTCCACAGCGGTGCCTGGGGTGGTCAAAGCGTTGTGCGAACGGTGCATGCCGCGCTTGGAAGGGGACTTTTTGTTTTGCTGAACGGCCATGGTCGGCTCCTGGATTCGGGTAAAAAAACAGCACATTGGGCCAAAGACCCAACGACGGAAAAACATCCTGCGCGCCGGACCCGTGAAATCGTCGCTGGCGCAAAGCCTGAGATTATAGCCCGAACAGATCGACTTGGGGCCAATGTTCAACTTTGGGTCTCAGCGCCTTTGTTTGAGTTGGGCCAACGCCGCGAACGGGTGTGGGCGCTCATCCGGCACCTGCGGGTCATCCTGCTGGGCCACAGCGATCGGGTTTGGGCAACTGTCGTGCATGGGCACCAAGGGCATGGCCATCAGCAATTCGTCTTCAATCAGCAACAGCACATCTGGGCGCGGCTCCCACGCCAAGACATCTTCTTCGCACCCATCGTCTTCTTCGGCTGCCTGGGTTTCGGTGGCCACAAAACGGAACCAACGGTCCACCAACAGAGGGCTGACCACGCAGGTCAAGCAACGCTGACAGGTCAAACCCAAGGCCGCTTGGGCCGTCACGTGCAACCAGTGGGTGGGCTTGCCATCGCCCAAGGCGGGCCGAACCTCACCTTGGATGCGCCAGCGCACATGACCCCAATCGCCTTCCAAGGCCTCTTCGGACAAGCGGTCAAACTCCGCCAACGGTGTGTCTTGGATCATCACCGCGCCGGCCTGGGTGAAGGCGCGCACGTCGAGGCTTTTGGGCTTCCACACGCTGGTGGGATCGGTGGGGGTGAACGCTTGCATGACGGCAGTGTAAATGAGCCACCGGTTTACAGACACAATACAGTCCATGAACGCGCCAACCGCCAACCGCCCTTTGATCTTGGGCTCGACCTCCGTTTACCGCCGCGAACTGCTCAGCCGCTTGCGACTGCCCTTCACGGTCGAGCGACCCGAGGTCGACGAGACCCCTCTCCCTCAAGAGAAACCGGCCGACCTGGCCCTGCGACTGGCTTTGGCCAAGGCGCAGGCTGTGGCTGCGCGCCACCCCTCGGCGGTGGTGATCGGCAGCGACCAAGTGGCGGACTTGCACGGCGAACCTTTGGGCAAACCGGGCGACCACGCCCGAGCGGTCATTCAATTGCAACGCATGCGCGGGCAAACCGTGGTGTTTCAAACCGCGGTGGCCGTGGTGTGCCAAGCCACGGGGTTTTCACAAGTGACGCTGGCGCCGGTGCGGGTGGTGTTTCGCGCCTTGAGCGACGAGGCCATTGAGCAGTACCTGCGCGCCGAGACACCTTACGACTGCGCCGGCAGCGCCAAAAGCGAAGGCTTGGGCATTGCCTTGCTTGAGCGCATCGACAACGACGACCCCACAGCCTTGGTGGGCCTGCCCTTGATTCGCACCTGCGAATTGCTGCGTGCCGCTGGCTGCAATTTGTTGTGAGCACCGCCGCCAACCTCGGCACTTTGTATTTGGTGCCAACCCCCTTGGACTTCGGCGTCAACACCGACAGCCCGATCGCGCAACACCTGCCCGAGAGCACCTTGCAGGTGGCCACTGGCCTGCGTCACTGGATCACCGAAAACGCCAAATCCACAAGGGCCTTTTTGAAGCGCGTTCAAATCAGCCACGGCTTGGCCGACACGCTGCAAGCCATGAACATCCAAGAACTGCCAAGGCACGTGCACAAAAAGGGCGACCACAGCCCCGAATGTGACGATGCGGCTGAACTGCGGGCCTTGCTGGCACCGGCCTGTGCTGGACACGCCATGGGTTTGGTCAGCGAAGCGGGCATGCCCGCGGTGGCTGACCCCGGTGGCTCGATCGTGCGCGCCGCGCACCGTTTGGGCATTCGGGTGGTCCCCTTGCAAGGCTCGGTGTCCCTGATGCTGGCCCTGGCTGCCAGTGGGCTCAACGGGCAAGACTTCGCCTTCGTGGGCTACGTGCCGCAAGACGCTGGCTCGCGCGGCCAACGCATCCAAGCACTCGAGGCCTTGGCCTTGAAGTCTGGGCAAACCCAGTTGATGATTGAAACGCCCTACCGCAACGCAGCCCTGCTCGGGACCTTGATTCAAACGCTCAAAAGCGAGACGCGCTTGGCGGTGGCGTGTGACATGGGCTTGCCCACCTCGGACACGCTGAGCGCCACCGTGCGGGAATGGAAAGCCAACCCCGCTTGGTCGCAGCGCATCGGCAACGACCGCCCTGCGGTGTTCATGCTGGGCCGCTGAAGCGTCCTCTCACAAGCCCAAGGCTTGGATGTGCTGGCGCACCGAAGATCCCAGCTCGGCATTGGCCAAGGCCATGTCGATGGTGGCCTGTAAAAAGCCCTCTTTGCTGCCGCAGTCGTAGCGACGGCCTTGGTAACGCATGGCGTAGACCTTTTCACTGCCGATCAAAGCCGCGATGCCGTCGGTCAATTGAATCTCACCACCGGCACCCCGGGGTTGGTGGCGGATGCGCTCGAACACCGACGGGCTCAAGATGTAACGACCGGCCACCGCCAAGGTCGACGGGGCTTGATCGGGGTGGGGCTTTTCCACCATGGCAAACACTTCGGCCACGGCTTGGTGCACACCTCGCACGTCCACCACACCATAGCGACGCGTGTCGGCACGTGGCACGTCTTGCACAGCCAGCACCGTGCCCGGTGAAGCCTCATAGGCTTGCACCATCTGGGTCAACACCGAGGCCCCCCCTTGCGCCTCCAAGCCCACCATCAAATCGTCGGCCAAGAGCACGGCAAAGGGCTCATGGCCGACCAGCTTTTCGGCGCACAACACCGCGTGCCCCAAGCCCAAAGCGCGGGGTTGGCGCACGTAAAAGCAATCCATGTCGTCCGGCTTGATGGCATTGACCACATCCAGCAAAACCTGTTTGCCCGCAGCCTCCAATTCGGCTTCCAACTCATAAGCCGTGTCGAAGTGGTCTTCGATGGCACGCTTGTTACGGCCAGTGACAAAAATCATTTCGCGGATACCCGCGGCGTAGGCCTCTTCCACGGCGTACTGCATCAGCGGCTTGTCCACCACCGGCAACATTTCTTTGGGAATGGCTTTGGTGGCGGGCAAAAAACGCGTGCCCAAACCACCCACCGGAAAAACTGCTTTGCGAATCGCGCCCATCTTTAACTTTCCTTGTTTGAGTGGATTGTGGTTCAGCGCAAGGTCCAGCCAGACCCCTTCAAATGGGTGACCACGCCTTGACCCATGCTGGCGCCGATTTGTTTGGCCAAACGGGTACTCCAATCTTCACGCTGGGTGTAGTCGACCAGATCGGGGGCGTTGATCACGTCTCGGGCTACCGCATCCAAATTGGCCAAACCGTCAACCAAACCCATCGCTTGGGCCTTCTGACCGTTCCACACCAACCCAGAGAAAGTGTCTGGCGTTTCTTTCAAACGCTCTCCTCGACCCTCTCGCACCACGCCGATGAACTGCTCATGGATGTCATCGAGCATGGCTTGTACGAAAGCCTGCTGCTTCTCATCGCTGGGGCTGAACGGATCCAAAAATCCCTTGTTCTCACCCGCGGTCATCAATCGACGCTCCACCCCCAATTTGTCCATCAATCCGGTGAACCCAAAACCGTCCATCAACACGCCAATGCTGCCGACCAAACTGGCCTTGTCGGCGTAAATCTCATCCGCCGCTACCGCGATGTAATAGGCTGCCGATGCACAAGTTTCCTCGATCACGGCATAAACTTTTTTGTCGTGGAGCACCTTGAGGCGACGAATTTCGTCGTTGATGATGCCAGCCTGAACCGGGCTTCCACCGGGTGAGTCGATGAGCAACACCACCGCTTGCGCCATGGGTTCTTCAAAGGCAGCACGCAAAGATCCCACGATCGCCGAAGCATTGGCATCGGCATCCGAAGCAATCGCGCCCCGAATTTCAACCACCGCGGTGTGCGCAGTGGTCGGACCTGTGGGCGCGCTCGGCCCCCACCAGACCAAAGCGACCACCAACACCATGGCGGTGAGCCAAAAGAAGCCCCTGAACCATTGCCAACGCCTGGCAGCCTGGCGCTCTTTGACCGAGGCCAAGAGCAAACGCTCCAACAACTCGCGCTCCCAACTGGGACGGGCATTGGGCGGGGTGCTCGGCTCGCTGGAGGTGGACATCTCTTGGTTGGACATGCTGGGTCTCAAAATTCAAGGGGTTGAAATGGGTATTGTGAACGCCAATGGACCACGCCATCAAACTCAAGGACGTCCACGGCGATGAGCCCGCGCTTGCAGGGACCGCCTCGGCAATCGCCCGTGTCGGGCTCGTAGAGCGCGCCATGGGTCGCGCACACGAGCCACCGCCCCGTCGAATCAAAGAATCGATCGGGCTGCCAATCCATCTCCATGGCCACATGGCTGCAACGGTTCAAGTAGGCATGGACTTGCCCTTGGTAACGAATCGCAAATGCTCGGCTGGCCAAACCTTGGTAACACAAATCAAAGGAGACCGCCGACCCACCATCGGCCAAATCGCCGCTGTTGCACAAGGCCACCCACACACCGTCGTTCATGGTGTGATCAGGCATGAGCGGACAGCCAAGCCTGCAACTCGGCCACCGAATGCGCCACAAACAAAGGGGCAAAACGTTCAAATTCGGTGTGTTCGTGTGCGCCATAGCTCACACCCACACAAGGGCAACCCGCGTTCTGGGCCATTTGCAGGTCATGGGTTGTGTCGCCCACCATCAGGGTTCGCTCTGGCGCCACACCCAACTCATTCATCAGCTCGATCAACATCCGCGGGTCGGGTTTTCCAGCGGTCTCATCGGCGGTTCGCGATGCGTCGAACATGCCTTGCAAGGCCACACTGCGCAAAGTCTCATCCAAACCTCGCCGGCTCTTACCGGTGGCCACAGCCAAGGTGTGGTTACGTTCGCGCAATGCGTTGAGCATGGGCAAAACACCGTCAAACAAACTCAAATCGTTGTGGTGGGCCAAATAATGGTGTCGATAGCGTTCACCCAACTGGGGGTAACGGTCAGGCGGTACATCAGGCGCCGCGTGGGCCAAGGCCTGCATCAGACCCATGCCGATGACATAGCTTGCGGCCTGGTCGGTGGGTTTTTGTCCGCCCACATCGACCACTGCGGCTTGGATACAACGGGTGATGATGGCGGTGGAGTCGAACAAAGTGCCGTCCCAATCGAAGGCAATCAAATCAAAACGGCGTGTGTGCATGTGAAGATTATCCCTGTAGACGGCCACAAAAAAGGCACCCGAAGGTGCCTGTTTGGACGAAAGCAACCGCGCTCAGATGCGGAATTTTTCGATGTCTTGACCCGCGGCCAACACAGCGCGCACCCACTCGGGTTTGCGGCCTGGACCACCAGCCCACAACTCGCCCTGGGGGCCGCGGTATTTGGGTTCAGAGACCGATTTGGTTTTGGCCGCCTTGCCCGATTTCTTTCCAGCCACACCGCCCAAATCGGCGACGGTGATGCCGTAAGTTTTCATTTTTTCTTTGATGTCGTTGATGACAGAAGCCAATTCGGCTTTGCGCGCTTGTTCGGCTTGCGCCATCAAAGATTTGGCTTGCGCCATCAAATCGGAATAATTGGCCATGGGGCGTCCTCGAATTAAATAGGAATGATTGGCGCCCAACTTTCAGTTTTGGCGCTGGATTGATTCTAAACCAAAATGCGGACCGCTCAATACACTGACCAATTCATCGGGTAATGGGGCCATTAATTCCAGAACATCGTTGGTTTTTGGGTGTGTGACACGCAATTGCCACGCATGTAAAAACATCCTTTTCAACCCCAGTTGCGGCAAAACCCGATTCAAATCGAAATCGCCGTATTTATCGTCTCCTGCAATCGGATGCCCCTGACTGGACAAATGCACCCGAATTTGGTGGGTACGCCCAGTCTTGATGGTCACCGCCAACAAGGAGAACCCTTGAGGCGTCAAAGCCGCCAGAGACGGTGGGGCAGGCCAACGCTGCACCACCCGCACCAAGCTGATGGAACGCTGACCATCAGGATCTTGTGCGTCGGTGACTTTGACCCTTCGTTCGCCATTGGGCAGCAAAAATTTGTGCAAAGGCTGGTCAATCACTTTGCGTGAACCTGGCCAACTGCCTTTGACCAAAGCGTAATAGGTTTTCCCTGTTTCCCGCTCTCGGAATTGATCCTGCAAAGCTTTGAGGATGCTTTTCTTTTTGGCGATCATCAACAAGCCGCTGGTTTCTCGGTCCAGCCGGTGCACCAATTCCAACAGGTGCTCTTGTGGGCGCGCCTGCCGGATTTGCTCAATCACCCCATGGCTGACGCCACTCCCCCCATGGACGGCCACACCCGCCGGCTTGTTGATCACCAAAAAGCATTCATCCTCAAACACCACCGGGAAATCTCTCGCGGGCGCGGGCGTTTGGGCTTTTAGATCAACTTGGGCCGATAGGCGAATGGGAGGGATGCGCAATACATCACCCTTCACCAAACGGTCATCGGCGCGAACCCGCCCTTTGTTGCGCCGCACCTCGCCCGATCGGATGATGCGGTAAATGTGGGTTTTGGGCACACCCTTGAGCTCACGAATGAGAAAGTTGTCCAAGCGCTGACCGTCGGAGTCCTCGTCGACGGTGATTTGGCTGGCCGAGGTGGGCGTGGGGGCGCTGGACATGGGGGGTGCGATGAAAATGGTCACGGGGGCGTCAAGCTGTCTATAATGTGCTTCGCCAGTCGCGCGCTCTAAGTGTTTGATTTGTCTTGAGTTTAAGGCAAAGTCCACGCAGCAGGCCCGCCCCAGAAATTCGCAGGCCTTGCGACTGAGCGAAGTTGCCACCCGCCGCACCCCAGTGGGGCTGCCGTCCGAGGCGCAGGATTGACCCGCCCCCGACCGCGCCCCTTGTGAGAACGCTGCGGGTGAACCTGTGAAGTTCAGCGAACCCGAATACGGAATAACCCAATCGGTCAGCGTGTGGTACCCACCGCTGGTCGGCGATCCTTGTGATCACGCGCCTACGCCTTGACCCGGCGGCTCGACGCGGCACTGAGTTGGTGTGCCCTGTGCGTCGAAAGCCTTGTCAGTGGCTCTCCGGCAATTCCTCCCCCGTTCGTTTGCCTTCACCGGTTCTTGGCAGTCTCTGTCTGGAAACGAAGGAAATGAAATGAAACGCATGCTGATCAATGCCACGCAGGCCGAAGAGCGCCGCTTGGCCATTGTCGATGGACAAAAACTCCTCGACTACGAAATCGAAATCGAAGGGCGCGAACAGCGCAAAGGCAATATTTATAAAGCCGTGGTGACACGCGTTGAGCCTTCCTTGGAGGCCTGCTTTGTGGACTACGGCGAAGAGCGCCACGGCTTTTTGCCCTTCAAAGAAATTTCGCGCCAGTACTTCCAAGGCAACACCTCGCCCTCCCAAGCACGCATCCAAGACGTGATCAAAGAAGGCCAAGAACTTTTGGTCCAAGTCGAAAAAGAAGAGCGCGGCAACAAAGGCGCGGCCCTGACCACCTTCGTGAGTTTGGCTGGCCGCTATGTGGTGCTGATGCCCAACAACCCACGCGGCGGTGGCGTGAGCCGCCGCATCGAGGGCGAAGACCGCCAAGAACTCAAGCAGGCTTTGGACCAGCTCGAATACCCCAACGGCATGAGCATCATCGCCCGCACCGCCGGTATTGGCCGCGAAGCCGCCGAGCTGCAGTGGGACTTGAACTACCTGCTCAAGCTGTGGAGCGCCATCGACGGCGCGGCCCAAGGCGGCAAAGGTGCCTACCTGATTTACCAAGAATCGAGCTTGGTGATTCGCGCCATCCGCGACTACTTCAACGGCGACATCGGTGAGATCTTGATCGACACCGACGACATCTTCGAGCAAGCGCACCAGTTCATGAGCCACGTCATGCCCGAGCATGGCCACCGCGTCAAACGCTACCGCGACGACGCCCCACTCTTCAGCCGCTTCCAGATCGAGCACCAGATCGAAACCGCCTACAGCCGCATCGTGCAACTGCCCAGCGGTGGCGCCATCGTGATCGACCAAACCGAAGCCTTGGTGGCCGTCGACGTGAACTCCGCGCGCGCCATCAAAGGCGGTGACATCGAAGAGACCGCCACCCGCACCAACCTGGAAGCCGCCGACGAAGTGGCCCGCCAAGCACGTCTGCGCGACTTGGGCGGCCTGATCGTGATCGACTTCATCGACATGGAAGAGAGCAAGAACCGCCGCGAAGTGGAAAACCGCTTGCGCGACGCCCTTCGCCAAGACCGTGCCCGCGTGCAGTTCAGCACCATCAGCAAGTTCGGCTTGCTCGAAATGAGCCGCCAGCGTTTGAAGCCCATGCTCAGCGAAGGTGCCTCCATCCCCTGCCCCCGCTGCGGCGGCTCGGGCCACATCCGCGACACCGAGAGCTCGGCGCTGCAAATTTTGCGCGTCATCCAAGAAGAGTCGCTCAAAGACAGCACGGCCGCCGTGTTCGTGCAAGTGCCGGTGGAAGTCGCCAGTTTCTTGCTCAACGAAAAGCGCACCGAGATCACCAAGATCGAACTCAAGCAGCGCATCAACGTGCTGCTGGTGCCCAACAAAGCGCTGGACACGCCCAACTACAAGCTCGAGCGCTTGAAGCACGACGACCCGCGTTTGGACAACCTCGACGTCAGCTACAAGCTGGCCGAAGAGATCGAAGACCCCACCACCGTCACGCGTCGCTCACAAGAGCCAACCAACAAACAAACGCCGGTGATCAAAGGCGTGTTGCCCGACGCGCCCGCGCCCGTGGCCACGCCCAAGCCAGCGGCCAAGGCCACGCCCACTGCCCGCACACCCGCGAAAGCGCCAGCGGCCGCCAGTACCGGCTTCTTTGGTTGGATCAAAAACCTCTTGGGTTTGGACAGTGCACCCGCACCCAAAGCCCCCGAGCGCAAACGCCCCGACGGCAAAGACGTCCGCACCGAAGGCCGCGGTGGTGAACGCCGCGACGGTGGTCGTGGACGCAACGGAGGTCGCACTGAGGGCAGAGCCGATGGCCGTAGCCCCAACCGCGAAGGTCGTGGTGGTAGTGGTGAGCGCGTTGAAGGCGCTCGGGGTGAAGCTCGCCCCGGTGAAGGCCGAGAGTCACGCCGCAACGATCGCAACGCTGAGGGCCGCGACAAACGGGAGCCTCGCGAAGCACGTGAACCGCGTGAGGGTCGCGACAACAACCGTCGCCGTGACGCATCGCGCGAATCGACAAACGAACCTCAGCTGAACGCAACCGCTGACGCACCGACCGCCAACGAAACCGCGGACAGCGCCGATGGTCGTCGTGAGCGCCGTGGTCGTGGTGAACGGGGTGAGCGCGCCTCATCGCGACGCAGCGACACGCCGGCCACCCACCCCACCGCACTCGACAGCGAAACGGCCATGGCACCCGCCAGCGATGACGGCAACGTCGAAGGCGAAGCCAACCCGCGCAACCGCGAACGCCGCAGCCGCGACCGTTATGGACGCGATCGCCGCGACCGTACGACCCGTGAAGCAGGCACTGAAAGTGTGGATGCTGCCGCCCCGGCAGATACGGCCAACATCATCGTCAGCGCCACCAGCGTGAGCGACGAGGCCCCTACCCGCAGCTATTTCAACGTGGCCAACAGCGACACAAGCCCCGTCACACCTGCATCCGAGCAAGCTCCTGTCGCTGCCGCAGCCGCGACAGCGAAAGCCGCACCAGAGCGCAACACATCAGCCGGATCGACCGCACGCATGCCCAAGATCGCGGCTTACACCCTCTCGGTCGACGACATGATGGGGGTGGCTCAAGCCGCTGGGTTGCAATGGGTCTTGTCCGATGCCGACAAAGTTCGCCAAGCTCAAATCGCCATTGCCAACACCCCCAAGCCGGTCCACGTTCCCCGTGAACCCAAGCCAGTGTTGGTGATGGACACAGGCCCACTGGTGTTGGTGGAAACACGCCAAGACCTGAAAAACACGAACTTACCGTTCTGATCCAGGCTGGGAGCATCAGCCCAAAACCATGAAAAAAGGCTGCCAATGGCAGCCTTTTTCGTACCCAAGCCCCACCCCGTTCAAGTGGGCAAGCGGATGATTTGTCCGGTCACGCGACCACCGCGCTCGATTTCCAGTTCCACACAGCGCAAACGGCCGTGTACCGTACCCGTGCTATGCACCAACACCGACTCACTGCTGCTGACGTCTTGACCAATGGAACCTTTCACTTCCAAGTTGTGCACTTGGACTTGTCCATCGATGCGACCACCCACCTCGACCCGCAAATCACGAGCGTGGATCGAGCCCTTGACTTGACCACTGACCGAGACACGCCCATCCACATGGATGTCGCCTTGGAAGGTCACACCTGTGCCGATGACGAGATCAAATTTATCGATGGAAGGAAAGTGGATCATGAGAGAAAGTCGCTAACTCGATCGGTATCAACTCGATCGACCGGGTTTGAGGGTTTTGGTTTTTAAGGCATGCAGCCGCTGACGGCGCAATTGCAAAGCCGACAGGTTCTTCAATGAAGCCAAGTGCAAATGCACCAAGGCCAACTCGCCGCTGCGAAACCACGCCAAGACCTGTTCGTCGCTCAAGGCCTGCAATTTGGGCTCATCAACCATGTAGAACCCCTGCAATCGCTGGGTGCTGCCGTCGGGCTCGTTGAGATCGGCGTGGGCATCCATCAACAAGCCGGCATCGAACAAGCGTTGAGCGAACGCATGGGTGAAAGTCGCCTGGGCCTGAAAAGACTCCAACAAAGCCATGACCGATTGAGTGGCCTCGGTAGGCTCACCCCTATCCGTAAAAATGGCTTGTCCGTCGCTGCCCAAGGTGGTGGCCACCATGTCAACCGCCACACGAAATTGACCACTGCCGTCAGACGCCAAAATAAATGGGTAACGGCGCACGCTGGCAGGCACGTAACGGGCATCCCATTGCCCGGTTTCTTTGACAAACAGGTTTTTTCCTGGGTTGAGTCCTGTCAAAGCCATGGCCACCCACTGGTCGTCATCGGCCTTAACGAACACCAAGGGGTACTCCAAGGCGGCCTCGGCAAATTCGGCGGCAACTACTGGCACGTTTTGGACCTCGGCCGCAAAACGGGCATTCGAGATGGCGCGCAATTTGAGGTTTTGATGCTTTTCGCGATCGAGCACTTCGGGTTGTTGGTAAAAAAATGCGGTGGTCATGTGAATGCCTCGATAGGTGGGTGGAACTTAAACGAAACGACGGCTCAAAACCATCAAAAGCTTGCAAAGTCAAATCAGCTGCACCGACACAGTGAGCTGATAGCCCTCCCCACGCAGGGCTTGGATGGCGTTGCTGGGAGCATCGACTTGGGCGAATTTTTTGCGCAAGCGAGCCACCCGGACTTCGATGTTGGACTTGCTCAATCCTTCTGAACGCCCCTCCAAAGCCTCACCCATTTGCCAAAACTGCATGCGACGCCCAGGTGCTGTGATCAAGGCTTGCAACAGTGTGGCGTCACCATGGGTCATGTGAATTTGGGTGTTGTTGGGCCCATGGAGCTGCATTTGCTTGAGATCCAAGCGCCAAACCAGCGCCTCGGGCTGAGAGGGCAACAAGATCGCTTGGCGCTTACGCCCCACCGCAGCAACCGCGGCACACAACTCGGCCACCTCGATGGGCTTGCACAAATAGACGTCAGCACCTTCGCCATAGCCCTGTAAGCGTTCATCCAAACTGGTGCGTGCCGTGAGCATGACCAAACCCACATTGGGCTTGGCTTGTCGCAGCCGACTGGCCAAACTCAAACCATCTTCACCCGGCAGATTCAAATCCAACACGAAAACGTCCACGGGCTGGCCTTGCAAACGCTCAGCGACTTCTTCTGCACAGCTCAAGCCCATCACGAGGTGACCTTGTTCGGTCAAGGCATTGACCGTTAGCTCGCGCAAATCGTCGTGGTCTTCCACCACGGCCACAATCAAACTGGAATCAGCCATGTGAATCGCACCCGTTCGGGTGTGGGTTCGTACAACAAATCGCCCCCCATGCGCCGAGCCAAATGGCGCGACACATACAGGCCCAAACCGGTTCCCGACACCTTCAAGGCACTCGGGCCACGGTAAAACTTATCAAATACCCGGTGTGCGTCTGGGAATGCTTGCACAACATTGCTAACCTCGATACGCCAATAGGTGCCTTCTTGGCGCTGAGTCCAACCCACGGTGGATCCTTCGAGGCTGTAACGCAAGGCATTTGACAAGAGGTTGTGGGCCACAATTTTGAACCACAACGCGTCCGCAGTGATACTCACACCCTCCAAGCCCTCAGCGTTCAAACGATCACCGAGTTCAGGCAAACGCTCTGACACATCGGCCAAGACATCGGCCACATTCAAGGCAGAGACCAAAGGCGTACGTTCACGGGTGATGTGTTCCAAGGCCAAGGATTGATCCACGATGGACTTGACCTCTTGCACCGCTTGACCCGCTTGTTGCAGCATCCGCGGTGTCTTGTCTTGAGCACCGACCACCATGGAAATCACCGCCAAAGGGTTTTTGATTTCATGAGCCAACATGGCCAATAGCTGGTCTTGTTCTTGCCGATGCTCACGCTCTTGCGCCGCTTGCAACTGCGCCAACGCGGCGTCTTGACGAAATTGTTCGGCTTGTTGCCGCTCCTGACGCAAACGCATATTCAAGAGCAGCAACATCAACACCGCGCCGTAGGCGCCGTGCAAGGTCACACCATACAAAGCCGGTTGCACGGGAATGTCCACACCGAATAAGGAAGCCACCAAGGGCAGCAGCATCAAGCCCAAGACACCGTAAACCAAACGCACCATGCGCCAATACCAACGATCGGGATGGCGCATGCGCCAAACCTCGACCGCAAACACCAAGAAGCACGCAATGGCCAACAATGCATTGGCTTGCATGGCCCACTGTGGAGACCCCATCCAAATCGACGCCAGTTGGAAGGGATAGACCCAAATGACCGCTCTCAAAAACCAATGGGCCCATGGCGACAAGCCATATGGCGTGAGATAGTGACGGTGAAACCAAGCCAACACCGGCGTCCCTGCCGCAACCAGGGTGTTGAACCACAGGTCTGCCCAGCGTGGCTGTTCTGGGAATACCGTGTCTGCCAGCCGTCCCGCCACCGCCATGGCAATCATCAAGGTGATCAATTCATAAGCGATGAAACGCAGCAGCATGGGGTCTCGCCCCACCAAGAAGAATTGCAAGACCGCCCAAATCAGGACCCCCGCCACCAAACCCACATTCAAGCCCATGAAGCGCTCGAAGTCAGCGGTCTGCTCGGCGCTGTCACGTGGTGTCAAGACTTGCACATCCATGATGCTCGAACTGGTGGTCTTCAAACGCACGTAAAACACACCTTGGTTGTCTGGGTTGCGCTGCACCGAAAAGGTGAAAGCAACGTCGGGGTTCTCTCGATCGGCATACGCATGCCAATCGCCAGCGATACGCTCACGCCATGCGCCAGTGGGCATGCGTTCAAACACGCGGACATCATCCAAATACGGGGGTTGGATTCGCAAAACGAAGGGGCCTTCACCCTCGATCTGCAAGCGCAACCAAAATGCCGAAGTGCTGTACCCTCGGCGAAGCAACCGGGTGTTCGGCAAAGGAGCATACGAGGCCAACACGGCCTCTTCCACACCAGCGATGCCACTGACGTCTTCCCAAATGGCACGCTCAACGATGTGATCTTGGTGATTCGAAGCCCACGACACCACAGACCAACTCAGCACAAAGGCCAACCCCAACACATGCGCACAGCGCTGGAGGGCCTTGACTATCATGGAATTTGAGCGGCGGTTTTCCAAGCCGCTTGTTCTGCCGCCTCATCCCCACGCTCTTGCGCCAACTTGGCCAGAGCACACCAGACCCGACGCAACATCACAGGATCTTTGAGACTTTGGCTGGCTTGACTCAGCAACTGATGGGCCTTACCCCACAAGCTGCGTTGTAAGCAGGCTTGGCCCGCCAAGTACTGCAGGCTGGCGTGTTGCGGCCATTGCTGCTGGGTTTGCTCCACACGGGCCAACCAGTCAGCGCCCAAATGTGGCATGGCTTGTTCCAAGGCCAAAACCAAGCGCTGGCGTTGCCCATCATCCAATTGGGACCAACGCCCCCACACGGGCAACAACCAAGACGCCACTTGCTGGGCCAAGAGGGCTGGCTGTTCATGTCCACCCTTCAACCAAGTGACGGCTTGGGTGGCCACGGCAAGGACCACGTCGGCCTGGGCACGGTCTGCATCAGACAAGCGAGACCAAACCCGTTTAAGCCCATCCCAATCGTGGGTCTGGCGCACGCTGTCGATCACCAAGGCTTTGACCACACTGACGGTCGCGGTGGCAGAAAAAGCTCGGTGCTTGGACAGCAATCGAGCCGTCTCCAAAGCTTCATCTCGGTTGCCTTCCATGCGCGCCAGACGTAACTTCAAACGCAAAGCCTGGATGCGCCGGGTCGCTCGGCTGGGCACTTGACGCCACCAAGCCCGGGCAGCCACGGCATCCGTATCTTCGATGGCCCACTGAACAGCTCGCAAGACAGCCCCATCTTGTGCCTCTGGTGCTGCCTTGGACCAGCGTTCATCGAGGGCCAGCCTGAGGTAAAAGTCCCGTTGTTTGCGGTCTTGCAATGCGTGTGCGGCTTCAGCCCACAACCAATGGGCCAACACGGTTTGTTGCTCACGCTGTGGCAATGACAAATCCGCTTGGGATTGCAAGGCGCCTGCGGCACGCTGTGCCGACGCTTGGGCCCGCAAAAAACGACCGGCATTGAGTTGTGCCAAGGCATCGAGCAAATCATGGGCAATGGCGCGTTCAATCTGGTTGGCTCGCCAACGAGAAGCTTTTTCAGGCAAGGCTCGCAAGGTGGCCAACCCCCGCAGACTCAGGTGCAAAAGCACAAAAACCACGATCGCCGAAAACAACAACAAATTGAAGGACAGATCGATCCGGTAGGGCGCCCAAAAGACCGTCACCATCGCTTGGTTTCGACCCACCACCAAGGCCAAAGCCACCGCCACCGCGGCCAAAGCCAAGAACCAAAAAACCGAACGAACCGCGGCTTGCTTGAGCATCACTGACCCCCTGCGGCCTTGGCCAGTGCAGACCAAGTCTCATCGGGTCGGGGTACCTCGGTGTCACGGGCTTGCTCGACCACACGGTTGAGCGCCGCCATGGCTTCAATCACCTGGGGGGCGTCGTTGCGAAAGTAACGCTGCAACAAGGATTGCACCACCTGCACATCGGCGCGCACCACATCGCCTTGTCTAGCCATCAAAGCCAAACGTGCGTTGAGCAAACGCAACTTGATGTTTTCGCGCAAAAAGAAAGATTGCTCAGGTGCCAACAAAGCCGCTTCCGGTGAATCGATGCGGCTGATGCGCACCAAGGCTTGGAACTGTGCAGCCGCGTGTTGCCACAACCAATCCCAACGCTGCACCCACCATTGTCCCGCCACAGAAACCCATTCGCTCGTAGCGGACTCACCCACACTGGCCAACACCATGGGCATGACCTCAACCACTGCAGATGGTTGAGCATGAACCAAGGGCCAATCGTCGACTTGGCGACTCAATTCATCGATTCGCATGACCGCGCCCGTGACATCGTTCAAAGGGGCCCGTTGCAAACGCTCCAAATCTTGAGCGATGGCTCGCTGAACTGGGTTGAGACGGGGTTGTGCGGCTCGTGCGATGCGTTCATCGGCGGACCGCAAAGCGGCCACCAAGGGCGCCAAGTTACCCGTGAGTTGGGCTTGTTGGTAAGCCAAGCGCAGGTTGGCACCCAAGTCGTGCACCAACGTGTCGTCTCTTGAGCGAGACAAACTGGCCATGAGCTCATCCAATTGGGATCGCTGCAAGGTGACCTCAGACAAACGGGCTTCGGCCAAAGCCAGACGGGCCTGCAAAGCCTGGGTGAGTTGTTGGCTTTGTTCGGCCATGCTGCGCGCTTGCCCAGCCTCGACGCCCGCGTCTTGGCTGCGCCGTGCCAGTTCTTGTTGCGTGAGGTTCAAACGCTGCCACAGCAAACCTGCCACGACCAAACCGATCAAGGCCAGTACCAAGGCTGCCATGCCCCACAAACGACCGTGGGAAGATCGCTCAGGCATGGACATGCTGACCGTGTTGGTCGGGGACATTGGGGCGCTTGGGGCTTGGTTATCGCTCATGGTCTTGGGATTCTAGGGTCTTGAGCACATCGGCCACGGTCGGTCGGCTCAAACACACACGTTCAAAGCCCAGAGCCTCTGCCGCTGGTGCGATACGGGGATGGGTCACGACCGCGATGCAGCCAGACCAATCGGCTTGGGGGGCCAAGGTGGCGAGGTACTCCACCGCCTGCGAGCTGCTGAACAACCAAGCACAACCACTTTCACGAGCCTGAGCGAATCGGGCCTGCCATGCGGGTGTGGGCTCGGGTGCTTGTCGAGCGTATGCCACACAGCGGTGCACGGCGGCTCCTGCGGCTTCGCAACGCTCAGCCAACCAATCACGCCCTGCGCCGCCGCCCACCACCAACACGGTGTGACCGGGGCGGACCTGTGTGTGCACCACGGCCCACAGCGCTTCTGAATCGAACTGATCGGCCTCAAGGGGGGGCGCGTCGATCTGTGCTGGGGACACGCCCCAGTCGGGTAAGGCCTCAACCAAGGCCTTGGCCGTGCCAGGACCTGGTGCCCAAAATCGGGTTTGGGTATGAGCGACCGCACGGGGGGTAGTGTCAAAAAAAGATCGCACCGCCGCACCACTGACGAACATCAAGGCATCGGCTTGCGGCCAATGCACACGCCAATGCCGCAGATCGCGATCATCGGCAGGGGGCACGGTATCGATGAGCGGCAAGGCCATGGCCTGCACACCTTGCGCCGCCAAATCCCTGACCCACGCCTGCGCCTGTTCGGCCGGTCGTGTGACGACCAAGCAGGGCCGGGGGGCCAAGGCTTCAAGCCCCCCGAGCGCCGGCAGCGCGCAAAGCTTGGGCGACGGACAGGCCCAAGCCCTCAGCCTGCGCCAAAGTTTGCACCTGAGCACGCTGGTGCACACGGACCAAAGCGCTGGCCTGCTCGGGTTCTCCCCAAGCCGCATCCAAGCGCAATTCACCTGAAGCTTGCCAATCGGCGTAAGCCGCCAAAGGCATGGAGCAGCTGCCGCCCATGGCGCGTGAGACGGTGCGTTCAGCAGCCACGCGCAACCAAGTGGGCATGTGAACCAACGGGGCCAAGGCTTGGGCCACATCGTCGCGACCGGTGCGGATTTCAATACCCAAAGCACCTTGACCAGCGGCGGGCAGCGAGGCCTCGGCACTGAAGATGTGGCGGATGCGAGAAGACAAACCCAAACGTTTGAGTCCCGCGGCAGCCAAGACAATGGCGTGGTATTGACCTTCGTCGAGTTTGCGCAAACGCGTGTCCAGGTTGCCACGCAAGGGCTCGATGCGCACATCCGTGCGCCCCATGGCGTTCAGGGCATCGCGCAGCAAAACCAAGCGGCGCAGGCTGGACGTCCCCACCACGGCTTGGGGCGGCAAATCAACCAAGCCCGCAGCGTGGGGCGAGACCCAGGCGTCGCGCGGGTCTTCGCGCTCCATCACACAGGCCAAGTCAAAGCCGGGGGGCAGGTCCATCGGCACGTCTTTGAGCGAGTGCACCGCCAAGTCCGCACGACCCTGTTCGAGTGCCAACTCCAACTCTTTGACGAACAAACCTTTGCCGCCGACCTTGGACAGACTGCGATCCAAAATTTGATCGCCTTGGGTGGTCATGCCCAACAGTGTCACCGTGTGACCCAAGCCTTCGAGCAAAGCTTTGACGTGTTCGGCCTGCCAAAGGGCCAAGCGGCTTTCGCGGGTGGCAATGGTCAGGTGCAAGGCGGGAGAAAGGGCTGCGGACATAAAGAAAGACTGAATTGGGTAATCCACCGGTAACAGATCCGGGGTTTTGGGATGCTAGCATGAGGGAAAACCCCGCGTTCTCACCTTTTTGGCGCCATTTTGGCCATCCATGTCCCATGCCGACCCGCACACCGCGTTCTCCCAGCCCTCACCTGTCACGCGCCGCCGACAAAGACCAACCCCTCATCGACGACATCCGCCTGTTGGGCCGCATCTTGGGCGATGTGATTCGGCAACAAGAAGGCAAGGCCACTTATGAGCGGATCGAACAAATCCGCAAACTCTCGGTGGCATTTCGCCGCGACGCGGATGAAAACGCCGACCAAGAGCTCAAGAAACTGCTCAAAGCCCTGCCGAACGACCAAACGGTCAGCGTGATCCGCGCGTTCACCTATTTCAGTCACCTGGCCAACTTGACCGAGGACCGCCACCACATCCGACGGCGCGCCGTGCACGAACGCGCGGGCGATTTGCAGATCGGCAGTTTGGAGATGACGCTCTCGCGCTTGCGCGAGGCCAGCATCGACAAATCCCACATCGTCAAAACCCTGGCCAAGAGCCACATCAGCCCGGTGCTCACCGCCCACCCCACCGAGGTGCAGCGCAAAAGCATTTTGGACGCCGAGCGGGCCATCGCTCGCTTGCTGGCCGAAAGAGACGGCTTGCTGCCGCGCGAACTCAAACGCAACGAAGCCTTGATCGAAGCGCGCGTCACACAACTGTGGCAAACCCGTTTGCTGCGCTTTTCCAAACTCACCGTGGCCGATGAAATCGACAACTCTCTGAGCCACTACCAAAGCACATTCCTGCCCGAGATCCCGCGTTTGTATGGCGACTTGGAAGCAGACTTGGGCCTATCGGGCCAACAACGCGTGGCGCCGTTTTTGCGCATGGGCCAGTGGATTGGCGGTGACCGCGATGGCAACCCCAACGTCACCGCGAAAACCCTGCAGTTGGCGCTCAAGAGTCAAGCGGACATGGCCATTCGTCACCACCTGATCGAGTTGCACCACTTGGGCAGCGAGTTGTCCGTCTCCGCCATGCTCAGCAACGTCACACCCGAGATGCAGGCCTTGGCCGAGCGTTCGCCCGACACCAACGCGCACCGCCAAGATGAGCCGTACCGCCGCGCCTTGACCGGTATGTACGCTCGTTTGGCCGCCACCCTTCATCAGCTCACCGGTGGGGAGGCCGCTCGCCATGCCATCGCACCCCAAAACCCCTACACCAGTGCCGATGAGTGTTTGGCCGATTTGCGCACCATCGAAGCCTCTTTGTGCGCGCACCACGGCGAGGCCTTGGCCGCCACGCGCTTGCGCTCGCTGATCCGATCGGTGGAGGTGTTCGGCTTTCATCTGGCCACGGTGGACTTGCGCCAAAGCTCCGACCAACACGAAGCCGTGGTGGCCGAGTTGCTGGCCGTGGCCCGCGTGCAAGCGGACTACAGCGCTTTGAGTGAAGGCGACAAACGCGAGGTCTTGCTGCGCCAGCTCAACGACGCACGACCGTTGCGCGTGCCGCACGCCCCCTACAGCGCGCACACCTTGGGTGAACTGGCCATTTTTGATGCTGCGCGCACCGGCCGCGCACAACTCGGCTCCCACGCGATTCGCCACTGCATCATCAGCCACACCGAGAGCGTGAGTGATCTGCTGGAGGTGCTCTTGTTGCAAAAAGAAGCCGGTCTCATGCACGGCTTGCTCAGCGAAGACGCCCGCACCGACCTGATCGTGGTCCCGCTGTTCGAGACCATCGAGGACTTGGCGCAATCGGCCACCATCATGCGCGAGTACTACGCCTTGCCCGGCATACGTGCCATGGTGCGCCGCGGCAGCAGCGACGGTTACGGCGAACAAGACATCATGCTGGGCTACTCCGACAGCAACAAAGACGGCGGTATTTTCACCAGCAACTGGTCGCTCTACCAAGCCGAAACCGCCCTGGTCCAGCTGTTTGACGCGATGAACGCGCAAGCGCCCAAGCACAACCCGATTGCCCTGCGCATGTTCCACGGGCGCGGCGGCACGGTCGGGCGCGGCGGTGGCCCCAGCTACCAAGCCATCTTGGCGCAGCCGCCCGGCACGGTGCGAGGCCAGATCCGCCTGACCGAACAGGGCGAAGTGATCGGCTCCAAATACGCCAACCCCGACATCGGCCGGCGCAACCTCGAGACCTTGGTGGCCGCGACTTTAGAAGCCACCTTGCTCCAACCCACGCGCAACGCCACGCCTGCGTTTTTGAACGCCGCGGCCGACCTCTCGCGTTTGAGCATGGACGCCTACCGCGCTTTGGTTTACGACACACCCGGCTTCACCGACTATTTCTTTGCCGCCACACCCATCCGCGAGATCGCCGAACTCAACATCGGCTCGCGGCCCGCATCGCGCAAGGCCACCCAACGCATCGAAGACCTGCGCGCCATTCCCTGGGGATTCAGTTGGGGTCAGTGCAGACTGACCCTGCCGGGCTGGTATGGTTTTGGTTCGGCTGTGCAAGCGTTTTTGCAAGCCAACGGCACCAACGGCGTGGCCGGGCAAAAAGCGCTGCTTCAAAAAATGTTCAAGCAGTGGCCGTTCTTCAGCACCTTGCTCTCCAACATGGACATGGTCATGGCCAAGAGCGATCTCGCTTTGGCCTCGCGCTACAGCGAATTGGTGCCCGACAAACGCTTGCGCCAGCGCATTTTTGGCGCCATCGAAGCCGAGTGGCACCTCACGGCCAAGGCTTTGTCGATCATCACGGGTGAGAAGCAGCGTTTGGTGGACAACGCCGCACTGCAACGCTCCATGCGCCACCGCTTTCCCTACATCGACCCGCTGCACCATTTGCAGGTCGAGCTCATCCGACGCTTTCGCGCCGGCAAAACCGCCGCGGACCGTGACGAAAAAGTCCGCCGCGGCATCCACCTGTCGATCAACGGCATCGCCGCGGGCCTGCGCAACACCGGTTGATTGGTGCCAAAATGGTCTCATGAATTCGCTGACCAACGCCGACTTGCATTGCCACTCCGTCGTCTCCGATGGCACCCTCACGCCCGAGGCTTTGGCCGCACGCGCCAAAGCCAACGGCGTGGAGTTGTGGGCCATGACGGACCACGATGAAATTGGTGGTCAAGCCCGCGCCATCGCCGCGGCCCGTGCGGTCGGCCTGCCCTACCTCACCGGCACCGAAATCTCGGTCACGTTTTTGAACGTGACGGTGCACATCGTGGGATTGGGTATGGACCACGACAACCCCGAGTTGTTCGCGGGCTTACACGCCACGAGGGGTGGACGTGAGCAACGGGCCAGGGACATGGCCAATGGTCTGGCGCAGGTGGGTATCAAAGGCGCATTCGAAGGGGCGCTGCAATTCGCTGGCAACCCCGAGCTGATCTCGCGCACCCACTTTGCTCGATTCCTGGTGGAAACCGGTGTTTGCAAAGACACCAACGAGGTGTTTCGCAAGTACATCAACGACGGTAAGCCCGGCTATGTCCCCCACCGCTGGGCCACACTGTCGGACGCGGTGGGCTGGATCACACGTTCAGGCGGCATGGCCATCATCGCCCACCCCGGCCGCTACAAATTCACCGCCAACGAAGAGTACGCGCTGTTCACCGAATTCAAGGCCCATGGGGGTCGCGGGGTGGAGGTGGTGACCGGTGCACACGGCCCTGCCGACGTGGTCAAGTACACCGATTTTTGCCGGGAATTTGGTTTATTCGCTTCACGTGGCAGTGACTTTCACAGCCCCGAAGAAAGCCACACCGATTTGGGTCAACTGCCCGACCTGCCCGGTCAAGTCACGCCGGTTTGGGAAGCACTGCAAGACCGCATTCACCACTGAGAGTCGCCCGCCACGACCTTGCGGCGACAATAGGCGCATGGCGCAGTTTTTCCAAGTTCACCCCGACAACCCACAAGCGCGTTTGCTCAAGCAAGCCGTGACGTCCCTGCAACAGGGCGGCATTTTGGCCGTGCCCACCGACTCCAGCTATGCCCTGGTCTGCCACTTGGACGACAAGGCCGCGGCCGAGCGCCTGCGCCGCATCCGCGGGGTGGACGACAAGCACCACCTCACGCTCTTGTGCCGCGACCTCAGCGAACTGGCCAACTACGCCCGTGTGGACAACCGCCAATTCCGCCTGCTCAAGCTGGCCACACCAGGGGCTTACACCTTCATCTTGGAGGCCAGCAAAGAGGTGCCGCGCCGCCTGAGCCACCCGGCGCGCAAAACCATTGGCTTGCGCGTGCCCGAACACACCACCTTGCAAGCCTTGTTGGAACTGCACGGTGCGCCCCTCTTGGCCACCACGCTCATCGCGCCCGATGAGACCGAACCCATGAACGACGCTGAAGCCATTCGCGAGCGCTTCGAACACGACTTGGCCGCCGTGATCGATGCCGGCGCCTGCCACGCCGAGCCCACCACGGTGATTGACCTCACGCCCATGGACGATGGCGACGAGCCCGAGGTTCTGCGCAGCGGTCGAGGCCCTTTGGCGGCTTTGGGACTGTGAGCCATGGACATCGCACACATCATCACCACCGTCACGGTCTACGCGCTGCCCGTGCTCTTGGCCATCACCTTGCACGAGGCTGCTCACGGCTACGCCGCTTGGCATTGGGGCGACGACACCGCGCTGCGGTTGGGCCGTATCTCGCTCAACCCCTTGCGCCACATCGACCCGCTGGGCACCATCGCCATGCCTTTGTTGCTGTACTTCGCCACCTCGGGTGCGTTTTTGTTTGGCTACGCCAAACCGGTGCCGGTGAATTTTTCGCGCCTGCACCACCCCAAGCGCGACATGGTGTGGGTGGCCTTGGCCGGCCCGGCCAGCAACTGGGTACAAGCCCTGGTTTGGGCTGCGGTCTGGTTGGTGCTCAACAGCCAGCCCGAAGCCGAGGCGTTTTTTGTTCAGATGGCCCAAGCCGGCGTGCTGGTCAACCTGGTGATGTTTGCCTTCAACCTGTTTCCCCTACCGCCACTGGATGGTGGTCGCATCTTGGTGGGCTTGCTGCCCATGCGTTTGGCCATCGCCGTTTCGCGCGTTGAGCCGTATGGTTTTTTCATCGTGATGGCCTTGGTGCTGACCGGCGTGGTCGGCGGTCTCTGGCTGCGCCCACTCATGGCCTGGACGCACTGGAGCATCGACTCCGTGCTGTGGCCCCTGCGCGCCTTGCTTTGATTTTTCTTGATTTGTTTTAGTTGGATGATTTGTTCATGACCACCACCCGCGTTCTCACCGGCATCACCACCTCAGGCACGCCCCACCTGGGCAATTACGTGGGCGCCATCCGGCCCACGGTACGCGCCAGCCGCCTGGCCGGCGTTGAAAGTTTTTACTTCTTGGCCGACTACCACGCCCTCATCAAAGTGGGCGACCCCGCGCGCGTTCAGCGCTCCACGCTGGAAATCGCCGCGACTTGGTTGGCCTGTGGCTTGGACCCCGAGCACGTCACGTTTTACCGACAAAGCGACGTGCCCGAAATCCCGGAACTGACCTGGTTCCTCACCTGCGTTACCGGCAAAGGTGTGCTCAACCGCGCCCACGCTTACAAAGCCTCGGTCGACAAAAACACCGCCGCAGGCGAAGATCCCGATGCGGGCGTGACCGCTGGCCTCTTCATGTACCCCGTGCTGATGGGCGCCGACATTTTGATGTTCAACGCGCACCAGGTGCCGGTAGGCCGCGACCAAATCCAGCACATCGAAATGGCACGCGACATGGCCGCGAGCTTCAACCACCTCTACGGCGAGCACTTCACACCGCCCCAGGCCGTGATCGAAGAGCACGTGGCCACCCTGCCCGGCTTGGACGGCAGAAAGATGAGCAAGAGCTACGACAACACCATCCCGCTCTTCACGCCCCCAGCTCAGCTGCGCAAACTGATCATGGGCATCGTGACCGACTCCAAAGCGCCCGGCGAGCCCAAGTCCACCGAGGGTTCGGCCCTGTTCCAGCTCTACCAAGCCTTCGCCAACGCCGAAGAAACCGCCGAGTTTGCCCAGGCCTACGCCCAAGGCATCGCTTGGGGCGAAGCCAAGCAACAGGTGTTCGAGCGCTTGGACCAAGAGATCGCGCCCATGCGCGAGGTATACGAACAATTGATGACAGACCCCTCGGCCATCGAAGCTACCTTGAAGCGTGGTGCCGACAAAGCCCGCGCCATCGCCACGCCCTTCATGGCCCAGTTGCGTCACGCCGTGGGCCTGCGAGCCCTAGACAAAACTGATAAAAAACAAAAATCAACCGTCAAATCTGAATCTGCCACTTTTAAACAGTACCGCGCCGACAACGGTCAGTTTTGCTTCAAATTGGTGGACGCCAAAGGGGGGGTTCTGCTTCAAAGCACCGCCTTCTCCGACCCCAAAGCGGCAGCAAACGCGATCGCCTTGCTGCGTGAACATGGCAAAAGCGCTTTGAAAACATTGGAAAATCAGCTCGAGCCCATCCCCAACATCGAGGCCGTGTTAACGGCCTTGTCTGACCTGAACAAGCCGTCGGCATAAACCCCAGCGTCGTCTCAAAACCTTACTTTTTATCGAACGACCGTGCTAAACTGTTGCGTAATTGACTAATGCAGTGGCACAAGGGTTAACTTAGTAGATGGCAAATCTAACAAAGTGATACACTTTGCACTAAATTAACATTTAAGTGCGAAAAATGAGCATCTTTGTTATCGACGATCATCCTCTCATGCGCGAAGCCATCAGCGGCCTCATTCGCCGGTTGCGCCCTGCGGCCAAAGTGGTCGAAATTGAGCGCATGGGCAACATGGCCAAGATTTTGGCCGAACACGGGGAAGCCGAGTTGGTCTGCTTGGATTTGAAAATGCCAGACACCAACGGCGTTTCCGCTGTGCGTGAAATTCGCCAACTGATGCCCGATACCGTTATCGTGGTCGTGTCTGCGTCCTCGGCCAGCGACTACGCCGACCTCACGCGTGAAGTTGGCGCCGATGCCTATGTGGAGAAATCCGCTGGGGCCCAAGAAATTGGCCGCGTGCTGCGTGAGTACCTGAGTGATGACGCTGCCGATGGTTCAGCGCCCGTGGTGCCCACCAAGCTCTCCAAACGACAAAAGCAGCTCTTGCTGTTACTCGACCGTGGCCTGAGCAACCGCGATATCGCCACCGAACTCGACATCAGCGAACACACCGTGAAGGTGCACCTCTGGCGCCTGTTCCGCCGCCTGAACGTCAAGAGCCGCTCGCAAGCCAGCCATTTGGCTCGTACGGCTCGTTTGATCGAACTTTGATTGAGAGCGGGGGCCGAGCTCTCGACCTGTTAGAATCTTGGCTTCGACAAACGACACCGAGACAGGAGAGGTGGCAGAGTGGTCGAATGTACCTGACTCGAAATCAGGCGTACGGTTTCCGTACCGAGGGTTCGAATCCCTCCCTCTCCGCCAGAACAAGTCCTGCTAATTCGCTCAGTCGGGTTGTCAGGCGCTCAGAGCCCCGCACCACGCGGGGCTTTTTGCTATGGGCTCCTGACTGACCCCGTGGCTACCCACCCCCGAAATCCGTCTCAAACCCCGTTTCGTCTCAGAACCTCCTGACTTTTTGGCCGTAGTACGGCGCGAGGGAGTGAGTGGAAGACGGGAGTTTTGATGCCGTACCAATTAACAGCGTGGTCGGTTCAAAGTTCATCAGACCCATGGATCGCATGCGGGGTTTTTCGATTTGGGGCGACCCCAATTCAAACTAGGGGCGAGAGTCGGCTTTGCAGCGGTTGCTGCCCCTCGCAGCACTGATCCGAATACCCGCTGTTGGTCGTAGATCAGTCATTCACTCCGACAAAAATGCCGTAAATGGTCCCAGAACCATGAGCGGAAAGACGAGTTCGAATTT
>JACCDI011131963.1_pt1 | contig 53159 bp, 55 predicted proteins | sample 7442791 | NCBI WGS metagenome assembly JACCDI01 (sample SAMN15323434, study PRJNA562643) | freshwater metagenome | isolation source: river surface water | place: USA:Blue River Watershed | collected 2017-08-15 | reverse complement strand
ATGAACGGCGATGTAGGTATCATTACCTCTATGATGCAATCTTTCTATGATGCTCCGGGCGTGCTGGCCGAAGATGAAAACGGCGACTACATTCAAAACACAGACGGTACTTACCAAATTGTGAAAGGAACCCGTTTGAAAGAAGAATTAGCCGAAATCAATATTGCGGCAGGTGCAGAATGGTGGTACAGCGATGTGTTGGCCTTGCGCGGTGGTGTTTTTTATGAAAATAAGAACAAAGGTAACCGTCAGTTCCTCAATTTAGGCGGTAACTAAATGCAACACAAACCAAACTTACGCATTGGCTACGGCGTAGATGTACACCAACTCGCAGCGGGGTATCCGCTCTGGATTGGCGGTATTCAAATCCCGTCGGAGTTCGGAGCTGTAGGGCACTCTGATGCAGACGTCTTGATTCATGCTATTTGCGATGCACTTTTAGGTGCTTTGGCCTTGCGCGACATCGGTTTTCATTTCTCAGATCAAGACCCTCAATTCAAAGGCATTGATTCTAAAATCTTGCTTAAGAGGGTTTATCAATTGATCAGCGAAAAAGGATATGGCATCGTGAATATCGATGCAACGGTAATCCTTGAAACTCCGAAAGTGAACCCGCACATCGAAAAAATGCAGGAAGTATTGTGCGCCATTCTAAATCTTGTACCCGAAGAGTTGAGCATCAAAGCTACCACCCATGAAAAGGTAGATTCTTTTGGGGAAAAGCGTGCGATTAAAGCTTATGTCTCGGCCTTGCTTTATCAGTTATAGTGCTTAAGGCACGAGTTGCACGTAAACCACTTTTTTGGTCTCAAAAAATGCTTCTTTGTAGAAATTTGCAATTGGAAACTCTTTGTAAGGGTATTTGATGCCTGCGAGCTCTTTGCTGAGGTCTCCACCTTTTAGATATAGAATCCCATTTTTGAAAGGGTGTGCGTTTTTCTTTCCGCTTTTTCCTTTTACCCAAGTTAAGAACACCGGCATTTGAGTTACTGCTCTACTGACAATAAAATCGTAGCGGTCTTTAATGGTTTCTGCCCTGGCATGACTCGCCCGAACGTTTTTAAGGCCAAGACTGATGGCTACCTCTTGCACCACCTTTATCTTCTTCCCAATAGAATCAACTAAATGAAAATCAACTTCGGGAAATAAAATCGCAAGCGGTATTCCTGGAAATCCACCACCCGTTCCGATATCGAGCACCTGACCACCCGGTAAAAATGGCATTACTTTAGCAATGGCAAGTGAGTGCAGCACGTGTCTTTCGTAAAAATGATCGGTGTCTTTGCGCGAGATGACATTGATTTGAGCATTCCAATATTGATAGAGCTCTTCTAGGGCGGCAAATTGTTTTTTTTGCTCAGGGCTTAATTCCGGAAAATACTGCTCAAGAAGGGTCATTAAATGCTGTCTTTGGTCTGCTGCATCATGGCAGCCAAGAAATCGCGGGCGCGGAATAATTGCGCTTTGACCGTACCGAGTGGAAGATTCATTTCTTCTGCAATTTCTTCGTAACTTTTTTCTTCGAAGTAGCGCTTTTCTACGAGCTCTCGGTATTTCGGCTTGAGTTTGCTTACAAGTAAGCGCATGTGAACAAGGCGTTGACCTTGAATGATGGTCTCTTCAGGGTTTAAAGTCTGAGATTTGGCATCGATTTGCATGCGCTCGCCATCGCTGGTGGTAATACCGCGGTCTATGGACGTAACTTCAATGCGTTTTTTGCGAATAAAATCGATGCAGTTATTGGATGCAATTTTAAAGAGCCAAGTACTAAATGCAAAACTTGGAGAATACTGATCTAGGCGTGCAAATGCTTTTCCGAAAGCTTCTATCGTGAGATCGTCTGCGTCATCTGAATTTTTGACCATCTTGAGCATCATGAAGTAGATAGAATCGCGATAGCGGTCCATGAGGTCGGCATAGGCAGCCTGGCTACCCGAACGGGCTGCCGCCACCAAATTGAGGTCGTGTTTGGCTTTCTCTGATAAATGCTCGTTTTCTACCATCTGTAATATTTTTGCCTTTCGGAAATGTAATAAACGATGGGCATCAAGATACTGTAAAATAAATCCCAGACTGGAAAAAACAACATGAGTTTCTTTTCTCCAAGTTTATTGAGACAAGTACCTTGTAGCCACCATTTGATTGCTATTATTCCAATAAAAATACTTGCGCTCAATGGCAAGTAGTTTAAATTAAAGCACAAAGCAACAAAAGAAAACCACATTAAAATCAGGCTAATCGGATAGATTCCTAACAATACTTTCTTAATAAGCGGGTAGCGGGCCGAACTGATATGGTATTTCGCTTTTTGTCGGAACCAATCGGTCCAGGTTGGGGGTGCTGCAGATCGGACAAAGGAAGTGGGATCATCTAGTACCTGTGCTTTGGTAAAATGGATCGCGTCTTGTAAAAGAAGATCGTCGTCGCCGGGGCTAATGGCATAGTGTGATTTAAAGCCGTTGACTTTTTGGAAGAGCATTTTTGTATAAGCTAAGTTGCGTCCGCTCGCCTTGAAGGGTTGATCAGCAAGGGCATAACTAAATGCGCTTGCGCCCATCCAAGCGTTGTCGTAGCGGACGAGCTTGTTTAAGAATCCTTTTGTTTTGGTAAAAGGACTGTAGCCTATCACGAATTGCTTTTCTGCAGAAATCCCATTTACCATTTGCTTTATCCATTGATTGCTCAGCGGTTGGCAGTCGGCGTCGGTCAGTATAAAAAAATTGTGGGAAGCGGCTTTAATTCCGAGCGTGATCGGGAGTTTTTTGCCGGGTTTCAAATGGGGGCTTCTGGAAATTTCAACGACTTTTAATTGCGGAAATTGTTGCGCAAAAGCGGTTAAAATCCAGTTGCTGTCGTCAATACTTTGGTTATTGACCACGATAACCTCATAGTTTGGATAATCTTGACTAAGAATACTTGGGAGGTGTTCGTAAAGGTTGTCAGATTCATTTCTTGCGGCAATGATGACAGAAACCGGTGGGTATTGGCTGTTGGTAGCCGCTGGTTTAGAGCGTCTGTAGGCAAATCGGGTGTAAAAATAAAACACATAGAAAAGTTGTGCTGCGCCAAAAAGTACGCCGCACAAAAGTAGATAGGCCCAAAAGTCGTTTTGAATGCTAGGTAAGTAAGTCATCTCTGAGTACAAAGATGTCTAGGGAATTTAAATACACGTATCTTTGCTCAAGGTATTTTTCAACATTGTTATGCACTTTGACCTCTTAAAGACAGATTCTCAATCCAAAGCGCGCCTTGGTAGGCTACACACAGCGCACGGTACTATCGAAACACCGATTTTTATGCCAGTTGGCACGGTGGGTTCTGTCAAAGGTGTGCACCAACAAGAACTCCGAGACGACATCAACGCCCAAATTATTTTGGGCAACACCTATCATTTATTTTTGCGCCCAGGTACAGAAGTGCTCGAGGCGGCAGGTGGCTTACATCAGTTCATTGGCTGGGAACGCCCGATTCTCACTGACAGTGGTGGTTACCAGGTGTATTCCTTGTCTGGTTCAAGAAAAATTCAAGAAGAAGGCGTTAAATTTCAATCTCACATTGATGGCAGCTACCATTTCTTTACGCCAGAAAGAGCCATAGAAATTCAGCGCAGTATTGGTGCTGACATCATCATGGCCTTTGATGAATGCACGCCTTATCCATGTGACTACGCTTACGCGAAGCGTTCTATGCACCTCACGCACCGTTGGTTGGCGCGTTGTTTTACAGCAATGGAAGAAACAGAGCCTAAATACGGCTACGAGCAAGCGCTTTTTCCGATCGTACAAGGCAGCACTTACAAAGATCTCAGGGAAGAATCTGCTCATGCGATAGCTTCTTTTGATGCCGTGGGGAATGCGATAGGAGGGCTTTCTGTCGGCGAACCAGATGACGAACTCTACGAAATGACCGATTTGGTTTGCAACATTTTACCAACCGAAAAACCGCGCTACTTGATGGGTGTTGGGACGCCATCCAATTTATTGGAGTCTATAGCTTTAGGCGTCGATATGTTCGATTGCGTCATGCCAAGTAGAAATGCCCGTCACGGCTTGCTATACACATGGGAAGGTACTATCAATATCAAAAATGAGAAATGGGCCAAAGACTTTAGCCCACTAGATCCAACAAGTCAAGTTTGGGTAGATCAAGTTTACACGAAAGCCTATTTGCGTCACCTGATCAAAACAGGCGAATACCTCGGTATTCAAATTGCCACGATTCACAATCTCGCTTTTTATTTGGAGCTCATGCGCGTTGCTCGTCAAAAAATTGCAAGTGGTGAATTCGTTGCCTGGAAAAATCAACTGCTTCCTAAATTAGGCCAACGCCTATAAGTATGCTCAAACGCATCGATCGTTATATCATCAAGAAATTCCTGAGCACGTTCTTTTTCATGCTCGGTATCATCATGCTATTTTCTGTTGTTTTTGATATCTCTGAAAAGCTCAGTGAGTTCATTAGTAACAAAGCACCACTGCAAGAAATTTTCTTTAAGTACTACGTTACTTTTATCTTGTATTACGGCAATACATTTTCTTCAATGATCATCTTTCTTTCGGTGATCTGGTTTACGGGTAAAATGGCGCAAAATACCGAGATCATACCCATTTGGTTTTCTGGACGTCCGGTGGCTCGTTTTTTAAGGCCTTATTTAATTGGGGCTACTATCCTGACAATTATGTCTTTGGTGCTCAATCATTTCATTATTCCAAGAACGAACAAGGTGCGCTTGGCTTTTGAAGAGCGCTATTATCGAGATGTACTCACGGTCAACAACTATCAAGCCGAATATCCAGGCAACGAACTCGTTTATTTTTCAAATTTCGCAGCTCAAGAACAACGCATCAACGACCTCACTATTCAAAAATGGAACAAAGACAACGAGCCCATCTATTTTTTGCGCGCTCGCTTTGCCAAAAACAAGCCCGGGACAAATCAGTGGGAGCTCACTGATTACTACGAAAAGAACTATGAATTCCCGAAGTCTAAACTGATTCATGGCCGGCATAAAGACACCACATTCATTTATCGAATTGAGGAAATGGCTCAACGAGACAACGCGGCGCAAGCACTTACTTTTACGGAGCTCAGAAACGCCATTGAACGCGAGAAACTAAAAGGGTCTAAGTTAGTGCCTGAGTTTGAAATTGAGCTCCATCAGCGGACCGCCTTCCCATTTGCCACGTATATCCTCACTATAATAGGGGTGTCGGTTGCGTCTCAAAAAAAGCGAGGAGGTATCGGAATGAACATAGCCATAGGCTTGGCTTTTATTTTTGTGTACATTTTTGCCATGAAAATGCTCACGGTTGCGGCGGTCAAGGTAGGCTTCCCAACGCTGTGGTCTGTTTGGCTACCCAATTTGCTTTTTGCTATTGTAGCGTTTGTTTTTTATCAACGCTCCCAAAAATAGCAGGCCATTTCCCCAAAATTATATGCATGCCATCTTCTGCACAAATGACGCGCTCGTGAACTGTGCTCGCCTCTGCTAGGTGCGTCAAACTATCATCGTATCTCGAAGAAAAATGCCCTAAGATGAGGTGCTTACACTGGCCTAGTTTGGCTTGCTCCGCTGCTTGTTTTGCAGTAGAGTGAAAAGTGCTTTTGGCTCTCGCGAGGTGTTGTTCGGTAAAGGTTGCCTCGTGGTAAATGAGATCTGCACCATTAATTGCCTCTAAATATATTGGGCTTGGCTTGGTGTCCGAGCAATAGGCATAGCTATATGCAGGTTGGGCAGGCAAGGTGTAATCTTCGAAATTGAATACTTGCCCGTCGCGTTCGATAGACAAGCCCGCTTTTAATTTGGGGAGGTCTTCGATGCGCAGCCCTGCTGCTGCAATAGCATTTTTGTCGAGGTTGAGCGGTTTTTGCTTCTCATTGATTCTATAGCCAATTGTTGGAATGCGGTGTTTGAGTGCAAAAGCATAGATCTCAATGAGGCGGTCTTCAAAAATCAATTGCTTATTGCCAGGCTCTATGGTATGAAAAGTGAGCTCAAATTCTAAAGGATGCCCACCCGCTGCGAGCATGGCTTTGATCAGAGCCTCTAAGCCCGGGGGGCCAAAAATTTGTAGTCGCTTGTTGCGCCCTAATAAATGCATAGTAGAAAGCAGCCCAGGCAACCCAAAAAAGTGATCTCCGTGAAGATGTGAGATGAGTATGTACTGAATTTTTTGGAGTTTGAGTCCGAACTTGCGCAGTTGTTGTTGGGTCCCTTCTGCACAATCTATGAGAATGTGCCGTTCATTGCAATTGACATACTGGGCGGTAGCTTGTCGTTTGCTCGTGGGTAAAGCAGCGCCTGAACCTAATATATGGAGTTCAAAACTCACTGTGCAAGTAAATCGAGGGCGGCGTCTTTGGAGTTTCCGATCGTAAGAACTTTGTCTAGTTGTGCAATTTCAATGAGTTTGAGTACACTAGGCTGAAGGCCTGTGATGGCAAACTTCCCGTTGGTGTCTTTGCAAAGTCGGTTGGCAATTAAAACGGCAGAAAGTCCGGAGGAGTCGCAGTATTTGGTTTTTGATAAATCGAGTACGATGTAGTTGGTGCCAACCTTGTTGAGCTGTAAAAAATGAGCCTTGAGTTCAGGGGCATTGCTTGCATCGAGTTTTTCAACTTCGGTACTGACAACTACAATTTGGCCCTGAGGGTCCACGGAAAAGTTCATAGCGCTGGTTTGCTCAAAAATAGCGAAATTATCTTTCGATTTTGGCAGCGAGCAAATAAATAACAGCCATGCGAACTGCAACGCCATTTTCTACCTGATCCAAAATGATGCTTTGTGAGGAGTCTGCGACATCCGAAGAAATTTCAACGCCGCGGTTAATGGGCCCTGGGTGCATGATCACAATTTCTTTGGAGAGGCTATCTAGCAATGGTTTGTCGAGGCCAAAAAGTTGCGCATATTCACGAAGCGAAGGAAAATATTTGATGTCTTGGCGTTCGAGCTGGATGCGCAGCATGTTAGCGACATCGCACCATTCAAGTGCTTCTCGGAGGTTATGAGAAACTTTGACGCCTAAATCAGAGATGTATTTAGGTATGAGTGTGCTAGGGCCGCAAACCATGACTTCTGCGCCAAGTTTTTGAAGGCAATAGATATTGCTCAAGGCAACTCTCGAATGGAGAATATCTCCGACGATCACTACTTTTTTTCCTTCGACGCTTCCGAGTTTTTCTTGAATAGAATAAGCATCTAGAAGCGCTTGAGTAGGGTGTTCGTGGGTTCCGTCTCCGGCGTTAACCACTCTTGCTTTGATTTTTTGCGATAAAAATTTGGCAGCACCAGGGTTGGGATGACGCATCACTACCATATCCACTTTCATAGCGAGGATATTGTTGACCGTATCTACGAGTGTTTCTCCTTTTTTAACCGAAGAACTTGCTGCACTAAAATTGACGACGTCTGCAGAGAGTCTTTTTTGTGCAAGTTCGAAAGAAAGGCGTGTTCTGGTTGAGTTTTCAAAAAAGACGTTGGCAATGGTGATGTCACGTAAAGAAGGAACTTTCTTAATTGGGCGATTGATCACTTCTTTGAAACGAGCAGCGGTTTCGAGGATGAGTTCGATGTCTTGACGAGTGAGGTCTACGATACCGGTGAGGTGATCAACGCTGAGCTGCTTCATTTCCTTCTTTTGTGAATAATAATATTTGGTCTTGACCTTCGATTTCTTTCCATTCTACTGCCACGCGCTCCGAAGCAAGGGTATCTACAGTTTTACCGATGTAATCGGCTTGAATCGGTAAATCTCGGCTGAAGCGTCTGTCGATGAGTGCCAAAAGTTGTACTTGCGATGGACGTCCAAACGTGAGTAGTGCATCTAGGCCAGCACGTATGGTACGCCCTGTAAATAAAACGTCGTCAATGAGAATGATGCGTTTGTTTTCTATGGAGAAATCGATATTGGTGATGCTTGGTAATAGTGGTGTTTCTCTGCGGCGGAAGTCATCGCGGTGAAAGGTGATGTCGAGGTTGCCTGCTTGAATGGGATGCCCTAAAATTTCTTCTAAAAGCGTTTTAATGCGCGTAGTGACGTGAATACCACGTGGCTGTAAGCCAATTAAAACAGAGTTTTCGAAGGAATGGTGGGTTTCAATGAGTTCATGGGAAAGTCGTTTGAGCGTCAGTTCGAGCTGGGTGGCATTGAGGATGACTTGCTTTTCCATTGGCACAAAGATAAATTAAAAAATCTTTTTTTGAGTCGTAAGATCAGAGATTAAGAAAAAACTACCTGTAATCCAAAGTAGGTCGTCGGGTTTGAGTTTCTTTTGAAGCGCTGCTATGGCGCTAGGCAATTGCTCAAAGATGGTCTTTAGGCCAAGTTGCTCCCAATCTTGCCGTTTTTTTGATCTTGAGTTGCTAAATATACATGCCGCAACAAGCGCATTTTTTGGGAACAGGTCTAAAATCTCTTGTGCGTCTTTGTCTTGGGACGCGCCGTAAATGATATAGAGCTGACCGTTGCACTGCTTTTGAATCAGCGGAAGCGTGGCGGCTATCCCGGCGGGGTTATGCGAGACATCTAAAATGATTTTTGGCATATTTTGCCATACCTGTAAACGCCCGAAGAATCCGGTGTTGTGAAAAAGATTTTCTAGTGCTTTTGACTGCAGCTCAGGTGTTATTTCAATACCAATAGTTTGCAAGGTCAAAGACGCAGTGTTGAAATTAACTTGCTGATAACCCTCTAAATTCAGGTGTGTGGTGTCAAATGAAAATTCCTCAGTGAAGAAGATCGGCGCTTGCCTTTGATGAGCACTTTTCTGGAAAACCTCTATGGTTTCTTCCTTTTTTTCACCAATCACAACAGGAGTTTGGTTTTTGATTATGCCGGCCTTTTCAGACGCAATTTGCCCTAATGTAGAACCTAGAAACTCTTGATGATCTAATGCTATAGATGTTATTACACTCACTTTTGGAAGTAGTACGTTCGTGGCATCGAGTTTGCCGCCAAGCCCTGTTTCAATGACGATATAGTCGCAATTTTGATCTTGAAAATAGGCGAGTGCCATAGCAAAGGTGAGTTCAAAAAAACTCGCATCAATTTCAAGAGACAACGACTGATAGCGCATACAGAAATCAATAACTGCTTGCTGAGATATTGGATTTCCATTCACGCGAATACGCTCCGAAAAATCATAAATATGTGGAGAGGTAAACAATCCTACTCGGTATCCGCGTTCTTGCAGCATGCTTGCGCAGTATGCAGCGGTACTGCCTTTGCCATTTGTTCCGGCGATGTGAATTGAGGCTTGCTTATTCGGGTCTATATGGAGTGCATCGAGTAATTGGTAGACGCGATCGAGGCCAGGTTTATAGGCTGTAGCGCCCAAATTTTGATAAGACGGAAAGCATGAAAAAAGCCACTCAACACATTTTTGATAGTCGTTATTCATCGCTCATCTCAAAGCATTAAAAAAGTAAGTGTGCCGCCAATGTAGCCAGCTAAGGCCAAAAGTGAAATGCGTTTGAGGTACCAGCCAAAACCGATATTTTCCATGCCCATTGCCACCACCCCGGCCGCTGAACCAATAATGAGGATGGAGCCCCCTGTTCCAGCAGTGAAAGCAATCAGATGCCAGGCGTCGGCATCCATGACATCTTTGAACATGCCTATACTGGCGGCCACAAGCGGAACGTTGTCAATGACAGCAGAAGCAAGACCCAAAAAGACAATATACAATTCTTTAGAAAGGCCAGATGCCAGCACGATTTCTCCAAATTTTTCAATCATGCCAAGATTTTCCATACCGGCTACAGTCATCAGTATGCCTAAAAAAAACAATATGGAGGGCATTTCAATTTTGCTCAGCGCCTTTAAGGTGGGGCCTACATGCCCGCTTTTGTCTTGTTCGTTCAATGAACTTAGATTGAGGTGTCGTTTACTTGCTATTTCACCAATAACAGCAAAAACAGCAAGAGAAAACATCATGCCCATATAGGGTGGGAGATGGGTAATTGTTTTGAAAATTGGCACAAAAATAATGAGCCCGAGCCCACTCAGTAGAATCAATCCTGAGACTTTATCTTGTTCAACAGTTTTTACTGTAGGAAGTTCTTTTTTGAAAACGCTCATTTTTTTGGCAATCAATAAAGGAATGAGTACGCTGACAAGCGCTGGTAATAAGATATGTTGGACAAGTTTGAGCGCACTTACTTTTCCAGCAATCCAGAGCATAGTGGTGGTAACATCCCCAATTGGAGACCAAGCACCTCCGGCATTGGCTGCAATGATAACAAAACCTGCCATCCACATGCGCAAGTCTTTGTCTGGGACCATTTTGCGAAGTATGGAGATCATGACTATTGTTGCCGTCAGGTTGTCGATGATGGCAGATAATACAAACGCGAGTGCAGAAATTATTAGTAGTAGTTGGTAGGCTGTTTTTACTTTGATCAAGGATTGTACGCTCTTGAAACCATCGAAATAATCGATAATTTCAACAATGGCCATGGCGCCCATTAAAAAAATCAGAATTTCGCTGGTCTTGCCAAAATGATGAAGGAGGTTCTCAGTCAGTAAACTGGCATTTGGAGCATTGAGAGCGATTAGGACCCATGATAGGGTCATCATGAACAGCGCTGGAATCAGTTTGTCAATTTTGAGTAATTGCTCGAAACTAATCGCGGTGTATCCGACTATAAAGATGAGTACGAGCGATAGTTCCATAGACAAACGCTTAAACGAGTTGTTTCAGTGCAATTTCAAAGGCTGTTTTGGCAATTCCTCTCGAACTAGCGTTGTTTTGGTGGGTTTGAAGCAGCGCTTTGTAAATAGTTTGGCTTGCGTCTTCAAAAATGAGGGCATCTTCTAGGGTTGGTAAGTCTGAGCTCATGAGGTAAGCAAACACGCGCGCCATTCCGCAATTGGCAATAAAATCTGGAATAAGTGCCAATGAGGCATCAGCTTTCTCGGCAATTGGGCCGAAGAAAATTTCTTGATCGGCAAAAGGCACATTTGCTCCGGAAGAAATGACTTCTACGCCAGCTGTTAGCAATTGCTCGAGTTGGTCTTCGGTAATCATGCGGCTTCCTGCACAAGGAATAAAGATATCGGCAGGAGTAGACCAAAATGCGCTATTTACTTCTTCGTAACTGAGTAGGTTGGGCGCGTTGAGTTCGTTGCCATTTTTTGCAATGAAAAGATCGCGAATTTGCTCAAATGTGAAGCCTTCTGTCTGAATTAGGCCACCAATGCGATCAATGATTCCAACAACTTTGGCGCCCTTTTGCGCTAAATAATAAGCGGCAGCTGAGCCAACATTTCCCCAACCTTGCACCAAAACGCGTTTGCCGGCCAATTGACCTCCCCAAATATTGTAGTAATGTTCGATAGAGGCTGCCACTCCGTAACCGGTGATCATGTCGGCAACCACGTAATTCTTGCTTAGATCAGGGCTGTATTGTTCGTTTTCAAGTACTTTGGCAACACCTCTTTGGAGTTGGCCAATGCGATTGATTTTTTGTGAATCGTTGGGTTTGAAATGGCCGTTGAATACACCCTCTTGAGGGTGCCAAACACCGCAATCTTCTGTCATTGGGATGACTTCATGAATTTCATCAACGTTGAGGTCTCCGCCAGTTCCGTAGTATGATTTTAGTAAAGGTGAAACGGCGGCAAACCATCTTTTGAGGACGTCTTTTTTGCGAGGGTCTTTGGGGTCAAAGTTGATTCCAGATTTGGCCCCGCCGATGGCAGGCCCTGCAACGGTAAATTTGACTTCCATGGTTTTTGCAAGCGATTCTACTTCTCGTTTGTCTAGGCCAACACGCATGCGCGTTCCTCCGCCTGCAGCACCTCCTCTTAATGAGTTGATTACCACCCAGCCTTCGGCTTCCGTTTGAGAATCTTTCCATTCAAAAACGATTTCAGGTCTTTTATTTTCAAATTTGGAGAGGAGTTCTTTCATGCGTAATGATTGATTCTTTGTTAGCGCTACAAAGATACCATTTTTTAAATGGGGCGGCAGGCTTTTTTATCTGATACGACCTTCAAAATCATGAAGATTTCCGGTTCGCAGGGCTTGTTGAGCGCCCGTAACTTCGCTTAGGGTAGTGCTTTCGTTTCTAAGGTGTCGGGCACCCAAATAAGCAAAAATAAGTGCTTCTTTATAATCAATGAGGGCTTTATCTGGAATTTGGAGTTCACCACTAAAGGTATTGCGCAGCAATTCAATGAGAAACGCATTGTGCGCACCGCCACCAGTAACATATATTTTTTTTAGGTCGAGTTCTTCAAATTGTTTGAGGCATAAATACACAAGAATTTCGAGATGTGTTCTCAAGCGATCTGGTAGACTTAGCGCTTCGAAGTGAGGTAGGTATTGCGTTGCTAGCCACTCTGCGCCCAAAGACTTTGGCCCTTTGAGTTTGAAAAAATCTTGTGCCATGATGCAAGAAAAAGTTGCTGTGTCTACCTTTCCAGAGCGAGCGAGTGCTCCATTTTTGTCGTAATTCAATCCAATATGTTGCATCCACTGATTCATGGGTAAATTAGCTGGCGCGATATCAAAAGCTACGGACAGGCCCTGTTTTCTTGTAGAGATATTAGCAAATCCTCCAAGATTTAAAAATCCATCTGCAAGTGGTGCAAAAAGATGCGCGTCTCCAAGTGGAACAAGCGGTGCACCTTGGCCACCAGCGCTCACGTCAAGTTGCCTAAATTGATCAATCACAGGAATTTTAGTCAGGTAATTGAGTGTGGTTCCACAGCCTATTTGCGTGGTATAGCCAAGTTCAGGTCGATGAAAGATGGTTTGCCCATGCGATGCCAAAGCTGTGATTACTTCTGAATTGATGCCGAATGCTTCCATGAAATTTTTCACACATGCGGCATAAAAGTGAGCGATTTGTTGATCGAGTTCAAAAACCTGAGGTGCACTGAGTTCAAAAACATGAGAAAGTTGCTCAAAAATTTGCTTTGGCAGCGGATAGGTTAAAGAGTTAAGTAATTTGAATTCAATAGATTGCTCATCCGAAAAGTCAAATTCAACATGTGCAATATCGAGCCCATCGAGCGAAGTGCCTGACATCAGACCTAATAACTGTATATTATTGTAGGCATTTACTTTCAAGAGAATTGGAATTCGTTTATTTTTGTCAAAATTAAAATAAATCAGTCAACATGAATTTTGAACTCACTGAAGAGCACCTTGCCGTTAAAGAAGCAGCCCGCGATTTCGCACAAAATATCTTAAAGCCTGGCGTCATCGAACGCGACAACCAACAAAAGTTTCCGGCCGAAGAAATCAAACAACTTGGCGAACTTGGTTTCATGGGCATGATGGTCGATCCAAAATACGGCGGGAGCGGTATGGACACCCTTTCTTACGTATTGGCCATGGAAGAAATTTCTAAGGTAGATGCTTCTACTTCTGTGTGCATGTCAGTCAATAATTCATTGGTATGCTGGGGTCTCGAGACCTTCGGCTCAGAAGAACAAAAACAAAAGTATTTAGTGCCGCTTGCCAAAGGCGAAAAAATCGGTGCCTTCTGTTTATCTGAACCCGAAGCAGGTTCTGATGCTACTTCACAGCGCACCACCGCTGTTGACATGGGAGACTACTACTTACTCAATGGTACTAAAAACTGGATCACGAACGGGTCATCAGCATCTGTTTACCTCGTGATCGCCCAAACCAATCCAGAACACGGTCACAAAGGTATTAATGCACTAATTGTAGAGCGTGGCATGGAAGGTTTTGTGATTGGCGCCAAAGAAGACAAAATGGGCATCCGCGGAAGCGATACCCACACACTTTTGTTCAACGACGTCAAGGTTCCTAAAGCCAATCGCATTGGCGAAGACGGTTTTGGTTTCAAGTTTGCCATGAAAACCCTTTCTGGCGGCCGTATTGGTATTGCAGCCCAAGCCCTTGGTATTGCAGGTGGCGGCTTAGAACTTTCTTTGGCATATGCTAAAGAGCGCCAAGCGTTCGGAAAAGAAATTTTTAAGCACCAAGCAATCGCTTTCAAATTGGCAGATATGGCTACAGAAATCGAAGCAGCGCGTTTATTGGTTTATAAAGCAGCCCAAGACAAAGATGCTGGTCGCAACTACGATCAATCTGGCGCTATGGCTAAGCTCTATGCATCTAAAGTTGCCATGGAACAAACCGTAGAGGCAGTTCAAATTCACGGTGGCTACGGTTTCGTAAAAGAATACCACGTAGAACGCTTGATGCGCGACGCAAAAATTACTCAGATTTACGAAGGAACTTCAGAAGTACAAAAAATCGTCATTTCTCGAGGTATTCTCAACGCCTAAATGTAATCTATGCTAGCTCCTTTTCATCTTCAGCAATGGATCAACGAAAACCGTGACTTACTTAAGCCACCAGTTTCCAACAAGAATTTGTACAAAGAAGCTGGCGATTTTATTGTGATGGTTGTCGCCGGGCCAAATGCGCGCAAAGACTACCATTTCAATGAAAGTGAAGAGCTCTTTTATCAAATAGAGGGCGACATCACTGTCCGAATCCAACATGAAGGTAAGGCCAAGGACATCATTGTCAAAGAAGGCGAAATGTTTTTGTTGCCGGCCAATACGCCTCATTCACCTGCCAGAGGAGCCAATACGGTTGGTTTAGTCATAGAGCGCGTGCGCAAAGGAACTCATCTTCAAGATGGCCTCATGTGGTTTTGTGAGCAGTGCAATGAGCACCTTCATACTTACCGTTTTCCGTTGGAAAACATAGAAAAAGATTTTCTACCTCGATTCAAAGAATTTTACGGTTCAGAAGAACTCCGCACGTGTAAGTCGTGTGGCCATATAATGGAAGTGGACCCTAAATTTGTTTAGGGCCCACTTTATATGGTTTGCGCAAAACCGTTATTAGGTCTTACCTTTATGAATATTATTGCTGAACGAAAGTCAGGCGGTGTTGGTCTCCAGTCTGAAAAATTTCTTCTTCTAATACCAAGCGCTTGTTGCGCAATTCTTTGATACTGTATTCGTGAATGGGATTTACTGTTGTGGTGTCGGCGTAAAAGAAAACAGTCGTTTCATCTTCACCAAATACCCAAGTTCCATGGCTGTATGTGCCTTGAATTTGTTCTAATTCGTTTGTGTAATTAGAAATTGAGTAAGTACCATCTTTGTCTATGCTCATTTTTGTAACAACATCCTGATCGAATACATTATTGCCATTGAGGACATAATCGGATAGTTCCCAATCGTTGCACAAGCGTGCCTTTCTTGAATGAATAGAGAAAGAAGGACCTTCAGTATATTTAGCACAGCCAACAAGGCCAAGTGTTAATAATGAAAGCGAAAAAAATACTGACTTCATTTTGGTTTTTTTTCAAATGTACTACTTTTTGGTCAATAAAAAAGCCGCAACGAATTGCGGCTTAGTTTTGATTTTGAATTGCCTATTGTGGCGTATAGGTCGAGATAACAACTGTTGAACCAGAGGTTTTTTTCACCTTTAGTTCGTCTTTACTAAGTTTGATAATATCAAATACATTTTCGCCAGTCGAAAAGTTTGATGACGATGCGGATGCATTGCTATTTAAAATGAGTTGTAATTTATCTTCAGAGAAATCCCAAGTACCACTTATCGGAGCTGAATAGTTAAATCCCTGGAAGTTTTGATATGCCGTGTCTTTAAAGGCACCATCTTTCTCTATGTATAGAACTTCTGAATAACCTTGTACTATTGTGGAAATGCCGTTTGAAGTACGTTCAGACAACTTCCAGTTTCCTGCTACCCTTGATTTTTTTGAAGAAAGTGCAAATCCAGGGCCTTCTTCATATTTGCCACAAGAAGTAAGTATTATTGAGCTAACTGTAAGCGTTGCCAAGCCGATAAAAAATAGTTTTTTCATAATTTCTCAAGTTTGAACAAATCTAAGTAAAGACTTGAACATTCGCAATATCATGAGTAATTTTGTTTCATGAAATACTTGCTGCTCATTTTCGTTTTTTTCTTGTCCTTAGCGTGTACGCAATCTACTGCTACTAACAAACAAACAGAACCCCAAAAAAAGGTATGTCAAAACGTGGTTGCCAACACGACCATTTTATTTGGAGTGAAAGGAATGGTTTGTCAAATGGGCTGTGGCGGAAGTATTAGAAAAACACTCAAAGAAACTTGTGCTGTTGAGCGCGTCGAAGTGACCTACCAAGATTCTCTCGAAGAGCAAACAATAAAAGTATACTATAACCGTCAAAAGATAGGTCCCAAACAAATGATAGCGACGCTTTCTGAATTAAATGAAGGGCAATTTACAGTTCGAAAATTAGCAGAACCTGCAGCCATCAAATGAAACTAAGTTATCGCCAACTCGGCCAAGGTAAGCCACTCGTGATTTTGCATGGGCTTTTTGGTTCAGCTGACAATTGGCAAACCCACGCCAAAAAGTTGGCTGAGTACTTTGAAGTTACATTAATAGATTTGCGCAATCACGGACATTCTCCGTGGTCTACGGAGTTTTCTTATGCGCTTATGGTGCAAGACCTCCATGCCTTACTGCTCGACCTCCAAATTCAAAAGCCCATTCTTTTGGGTCATTCTATGGGAGGAAAGCTCGCCATGCATTACGATCAAACTTATCCAAATTCTCTCGAGAAGTTATTGGTTGTAGATATGGGGATTAAGGCCTATCCACCGCATCACGCACATATACTTGCCGCCATTCACGCCATAGATCTTACCAAAATAAGTGCCAGAGCAGAGGTAGAGTCTATTCTGAAAACTTTTGTAGAATCAGAAGGAGTAAGGCAGTTTTTATTAAAAAATCTCTATTGGGAAGAGAAGGGTAAACTGGCTTGGCGCGTTAACTTTCCTGTATTAGAAGCAAGCATGTCAGAGATCCTTAGCGCGCTTCCTGAAAGCGAATCATTCACCAATACATTATTCATTCGGGGTATGTTATCTAACTATATTCTCGATGCTGATATTGAAACTTTAGAAAGCTATTTTCCAGATATGCAACTCGTTTCAATTGCCAATGCTGGCCACTGGGTACATGCCGAAGCACCTGATGCATTTCTAGATGCCGTTTTGTCTTTTAGCTTAAGGTGAGTTTCTACCATATTTCTGATTCTTATTTCGGAATTTATAGAAATAAAAAAGGGAGCCCGAGGGCTCCCTTTTTTATTTCCTATGTAGGAAGATTATTTGCGAATCGCTAATTTTTCGCTAACTGATGTACCGTTAGCAGTAACGTTAACAGTGTACATACCGCTGTTCAAAGCGCTTGTATTGATTTCAACCGCCTGTGTACCGTTTACTCCAGACAATGTTTGAGTAGAAACGATTTTACCAGCCATGTCAACAACATTGATGATGGCATCAGATGTGTTTTTAACAGTGAAAGTAACGCTTGTTGCATCAGCAGCAGGGTTAGGAGCTACTTCAAGACCAAAAGAGTTAGCAGTTTCTTTCATGCCTAATGCAGGATCGAAATTCATGCGAACCATTGGTTGTGATGTTGTGTAGTACCAAGTTAAGTCGGTCATGTCGTAGTAGAAACAAGTTTGTGCTTGAGCAGGACCAGCAGTACCAACTACTAAGTCGTTTGTTGCACCACCGTCACCGTTAGAACCAGCAACTAATAAATAAGCTTCGCCAGCATTGAGTGGGTAGTTGCCACCTAAGAAAGAAAGCGTTACTTCTGCATCGATGTCATTGGCAGTTAGTACATAAGGGCCAGTTTCGTCTACGTAAAGGAAATCACCAGTTGCAGGGTCGATAGAATATAATTTAAGGTACATTTCTGTTCCTACTTCAGCAGCTCCATTGATGTAAACAGAACCACCACCAATTGTAGTGTTTGCGAAGATATCGAAGATGTTACCTACCTCAAAGCCCATTCCACCGTTGAATGACCCGTTAAGTGCTGTGCCGTTGTCACGAGCGTAAACGTAAGGGTTAATGGCAATAGAAGCAAAGTTAGTTAGGGTGTTGTTAGAAGGATCGCCTTCTGTGTTACCAATTGCAACAGTACCAGACAAAGAAAGGGTAGCGTTTGCTGTACCTGGGGTAAATGCTGTTGTACAAGCAAGTGTGTCAATGCTTCCGACAATAACTGGCGTTGCTGCAGATGAAGCAGAGAAAGTTCCGACAGTTGCAGTAAAGACAGCATCCTGTTGATCTTGTGCACCGATGTTTTCTACGATACCAGAGAAATCGATTGCAGTAACTTGTGATGTTGGTACTTGGTAGTAAGCCAAACGCTCAGCCCAAAAACCTGTAGAACCCCAATAAATACCGTTCAATTTAAGGTCGTTAGCTTCTGGTACATATAATTCTACGTCGTCTACAGCCCAATACCATGCCCAGTAGTCGTTATCGTTGTAGTAGAATTGTACTTTCACTTGTGAAGCACCAGCAGCAACAGAAGATACATCGATGATAGTTACTTCTGGGTTGCCAGAGTTTTGGTTAGGAGTAAAGTAATCTACTTCGTCAGAAATAAGGAATTCAGTCCAAGTTGCACCGTTGTCGCCAGAAACACGAACACCACGGGTGTCGTGCCACCAACGGAAATTGTGATTGTATTTCAATTTTACAACGCTATGTGCTGAACAGTCAATAGAATTGACGGTTGTAGCAGTTGTGATGATTGGCGTGCCATCCATGTCGCCTGTATTGTTGGCGTCAGAGTTGACAAATAAGAAACCGTTTGCTGCTGTGGGAGCTGCAAAAGGGCTTAGAGCCGAAACAGGGATGTCTGTTGGATCTGTAGAGAAGTTCCACTGTTCTTGGTTAGAACCTGTACTTGCGATTGCCCAGTTGGCTGCAGTAGAAAAGTTGTCAGACCAAATGGTAGTTGCCTTCGCATCTGCAGAAGGTTTTTGTGCCACGCTAGAACCTACTTCAAAAGAAGTTCTTTTTTCTAAACGCGGTGCATTGATACCTTTCACTTGAGCATGAAAAGTACCAGCTGCCATGATGGCAAGAAATGATACGTAAAGTTTTTTCATTGTTGATATTTTAGATAGTTGTTGCAAATATAGTGAAAATCAAAAAAAAAGCTAAAAATCAGTACGCTCTCGTCAATAAAAATTCAGCAAGCTCGAGTAGTTCGTGTTTACTGTAATTCGCATCAATTTTTTCGAGTGCCGAAAGTGCATTTTGATGGTGCATTTCCATCTTTTTTTCGCAGTAAGTGCGGGCTCCCAAATCGCTATAAAATTGTTTGGTTTTCTCTACTTTTTCGTTTGGATTTTCAATTTTTTCTAATGCTAATAATGCTTCTTGTTGTTGTGTATTCGCAGCTTTTTTTGCACTAATTGAAAGCAGTGTTTTTTTGTTGGCTATCACATCGCCTCCTACTTGTTTCCCTACTTGTGCACTTTCGCCATACAAATCGAGGATATCATCTTGAATTTGAAACGCCAAGCCTAATTGTTCTCCGAAGGCATAAAGTAGTTGCGCATCTTTTTGATTCAAACCACCAACCAGGCCACCGATTTGCAAGGCGCAACCCAATAAAACAGAAGTTTTGAGTCGGATCATCTCCATGTAGGTCTCTTCTGTAACATCTGTCAGTTGTTCAAAATCCATGTCCATTTGTTGCCCTTCACATACCTCAATTGCCGTTTGATTGAATATCGTAAACAACGCATGAAAAGTCTCGGGAGGATATGCAGCGAGTTGCTCATAGGCTTTGACTAATAATACGTCGCCAGAGAGAATCGCAATATTGGGATTCCATTTTTCATGCACTGTGGCTTGCCCTCGTCTGAGCGGTGCTGCATCCATGATATCGTCATGGATCAAGGAAAAGTTGTGAAAATATTCAACCGCTAGAGCTGCATTGAGTGCATTTTCCATAGGGTTCCCAGCTAATTTACAAGCCATTAGGCTCAGCATAGGGCGAAGGCGTTTGCCACCAAGTTGTAAAAAATAGCGCAGCGGATCATACAAATTTGTTGGCTGCGTAGGTAGTTGCTGTTGTTGAAGCGCGTTTTCTAAGTAAGCGCTGTAGGTGGCTAAAACTTTCATTTATTTGTCGAGCAGTTGGAGTAAATAGTTTCCGTAACCACTTTTAACAAGTTCTGTAGCCAATTGTTTGAGTTGCCCGGCATTGATAAAACCATTTCTAAAGGCCACCTCTTCAATACAACCAATTTTAAGGCCTTGCCTTTCTTCAATGACCTGGACAAACTGCCCCGCTTGCATCAGAGAACTAAAAGTTCCGGTGTCTAGCCATGCCGTTCCCCGATCCAGGATGGCCACTTTGAGTTTGCCCCTACGTAAATATTCGGCATTAATATCTGTAATTTCGTATTCGCCCCTGGCTGATGGTTTGAGTTGTTTGGCAATGTCAATAACAGAGTTGTCGTAAAAATAGAGACCTGGAACCGCATAATTTGATTTCGGTTGTTTGGGCTTTTCTTCTATCGAAACAACTTGATTTGCTGCGTCGAATTCAACAACACCATAGCGCTCAGGGTCGCTGACATGGTAGGCATAAACAACGCCGCCGTCCGGATCATTATTTTCTTTCAGAAGCGTGTCCATGCCGACGCCGTAGAAAATGTTGTCTCCTAAAATGAGCGCAACCTTTTCATTTTCTATAAAATCGGCACCAATGACAAAGGCTTGAGCTAATCCATTTGGTTCTTCCTGTATTGCATATTCAAAACGACAACCTAGCTGACTACCATTTCCAAGTAAGCGCTCAAAATGGGGGAGGTCGGTTGGTGTAGAAATGATCAGTATTTCGCGGATGCCTGCACTCATTAATATAGAGAGCGGGTAGTAGATCATAGGTTTGTCGTAGACGGGCATGAGCTGCTTAGAAACCGCTAAGGTGAGTGGATGAAGGCGAGAACCTGTGCCACCAGCTAAGATGATACCTTTCATATTGAATTTATTGTCCTAAAATTAGGGATAGCATTTGGCTTGGACAAATTAGAGCCAGCGGAAGATATCATCAAAAAGTCTTTTACCCCAGGGCGTAGATCCGTATTCCTTTTCAATTTTTGCACGCAATTCGGCGATGGTGAAAACTTTATTTTTTCCAGGATTCAGCAATAATTGTTCTTTTGTGGGTGCAATGAGCTCTAATTTTTTTGCGAAATAAACAATGCCGCCATCTTCAGTGGCCAATCCTAAGATGGTGCCTGGTAAACCACAAAAACCCTCAGGGCCAACTGATGGTGTGAGCATGGGTGTGTACCAAGCGTAAAGGCGCGTACTGTCGTTTTTCTGATAGATTGCTTTACGACATTCGTAGCCGCAAATAGTACGTTTGCTGTCGGTGATTTTCCAGGTGCGCTCCGGCAAACTATCTTGCACATATACGTTTTGCCCAAAGACCGCAAGCATCATGAGCTGATTATTGAGTTTGAGGTTTTGGTAATAGGCATTTTTAGTCGTGAGCCAAGCCATTTCTTCGGGTTCATTGCTCGGTACAACTGCAAAGCAAGAAGCTGTATCATTGAAGTACAGCGCAAAAGACTCAATGCGAATTTTATTTTCTTCGGTCACAAAACGTTTCATGCGTTCGTCTTTGAAACGCTTCTCCAAATTGGTGCGTCTTTCAAAAGTGATTTTGCCTGCATGTATATACTCAGTTTGAGCCCAAGCTTGCAAGCTGATTAAGATGGCGCTAATGCCACATACGAAGATCTTCTTCACGGGTTTTATTGTTGTTGAATTTGTAAGTCAGGCGCAGCAAGAAATAGCGGGTAATGATGCGCGTATAATTATCTGTAATCATGTTGCCACTTACGGTGCGTTGTAAGTTGATGTTCTGATTGAGTAAGTCGTTGATCGATAGCCCTAAGATGAGGTTTTCTGTTTTTAGGAAAGCTTTCTGCAGTTCGAGATCTACAATAAAGAGGTCTCGGTTGAATGCGTCGGCGCGCCCGCGGTTCATGGTGTAATTGAGTTCCCATTTGAAACGGAAATGTGCAGGAAAACGCCAGTCTCCGGTCATGGAATAATTTTGGGTAGAGTAGGGTTGATTAGAAAAAGTACTCAGAGTGGTGATCGGGTTCACATAAGTGTAGTCTGCACCAACATTCAACTCTAGGCTGTCCAAGCTGATCTCAATGGAGAATGCGCCGTTCAGTGTAGTTGTACTTGTGGTGTTGAGCTGCCCGTTAATGAAGTTGTTGTTCTTAAAGTAAGAGGCGTTCAAACTAGGCTCAAAGGTGAGCTTGCGGTTCAAAATTGGGTAGCCACCACCTGCATAGATTGTAGCGAACATATTTCCATCGACATTGATAGTTTTTGAGATGGTGCGGCCGAATTGGTCAAATGTAGTGCTAGTACCAAAGGCATTTTGTGTTAATGTAGCGTTTGCTCCAGACCAAATATAGCGGCCTGTCATGGCTTGCCAAACATTTGCATTAAAATTGAGTTGGTGCTGATAGTTCGGTTTCAGGTCGGGATTACCTTCTTGGATTCGGTTAGGGTTGGTGTTGTCGCGAACGGGTTGAAGATCGTTAGCGCTTGGCGGAGCAGAATAGGTGCTGTAACGTAAATTGATGCGCTTGGCCATACTCGGCTTGAACTGATAAGAGAAGTTGGGCAAGAAGTTGGAGATATTTTGATAGATTCCCACTTCGCTGAATTTATTGATGTTGTCAATTTGGATGTTGCGGTAACCAACGCCACCCGAGATACGGTGGCTCTTGTAGAGGTAGGTCAGAATAGCAGTACCTCTCTGCTGGAAGCGTTCGTTGACAAAATTATTGGTAAAAATGCTGTCAACTTCAGTGAAATCACCCGCTAAATTCGGGTTGTAAGTGTAACGCGCTTGGTTCGAGTTGCCTAATTCTAGAAAATATTCAGTGGTCAGCAAGAAGCTTTTGGAGAGTGGCTCTGTGTAAGAAAGCGTCACATAGTTGGTGTTGCTTAGGTTGTTGTTGGTCTTTCTTTGATTGACAACTGTATCGAAAACCAAAGCATCTGTTTGAGTTGTTAACTGACCATTGGAGCTGTTTTCATTATACCGTAAAATGTATTTTGCTTCTAGTTCGCGATCTTTTTTACCGAACTTTCTTCGTAAAATGGCTTCTGAATTGCTGCTTACACCTTTTGAATCATAGGTATTATTGACGTTCGTCAGTAGATATGAAGTAAAACTGTTGTCTAGGAAATCATTAACGGACGTGTTGTTTTGGGTTCCGAGGTCAAAGTGTACGTTTGGCTTGATTTCTAGTTTGGTAAGTGAATCGATATCGATCTGTAAATTCATATTGAAGCGATGCGAGCTACTTGTAGATTGGTTGTTGGTAGAATCTTTGGTGTAGTAAGAGCTGTCTGCTAGGAAGTACTGCGTTTGCGAACTTGAATTGGCTTGCAAGCGGCTGTCATAGTAAGCATAATTGAGGCCGAGCTTCACTTTTTCCGAAAGGCGATCGTTGTAATAGACACCCGTTTTGAGCGTTTGTGGTATACCAGACTTATCGCCTCTAGAGTCGCGGTCCCAGAAATTGAGGCCGCTGGCATCTCTTTCGTTGTCTAGGCCGAATTTGTTCATGTCTCCGAATCCAAAACTAGACTTTGGGGTGTTGGAGGCGAGCATGAAAACCGATATTTTTTGGGTTTTATTGAATTTGTTGAACAAGACCTCTGACTCATAAAAGGCTTGTTCTGAAGCACCTTGTTTGAAGTCGGAGGCTACAGCCGCCTTCCCAAAATAGCCACGTTTGGCTTCGTCTTTGAGCTTAAGGTCTAGGACTTGGATTTTGTCGTCTTCACCGGCAGCGGCATCTTCGTTTTTCTTTTCATAGACTTGTACAGATTCGACGCCATTTGCCGCTAAGTTTTTGGTGGCAATTGTAGGGTCAGAGCCAAAAAATTCGTCGCCATCTACCAGTACCTGACTGATTTCTTTTCCTTGCGAGGTAATACTGCCGTCGTCCTCTACTTTGATGCCAGGAAGTTTTTTAAGGAGGTCTTCTACAACGGCATTTTCAGCAACTTTGAATGAATCGGCAACAAAAATGAGCGTGTCTCCACTAAAATACATGGCGTTTCGGTTGCGTGTAACCACCACATCTTTTACATCTTGAACCTTCGGATAAAGTCTGATATCTGGTAACTCGAAGTTGGTTTTTTTACTCGAACCCATAAGATAGATACTGCGCGGCGTCCAGTTGCTGTGTTCAATGACCAATTGAAAGGAGTCAATCGGGAGGTCGTTGATGACAAATTCACCGTTCGCATTGCTTCGCGTATACTTGACCAATACGGAATCTCGCAAATGAATGGCCATGATACTCGCTTGATGAATGGGTTGAACTCCGGAGGTGTCTACTACGCGGCCGCTTACTTTCATGTTCTGACTGTAAGAAAGAAAAGTGAGCAGGATGGAAAGACTGAGTAAAAGGTATTTTTTCATGAAATAAGGTTCAGTACAACATATTAAGACGTTTAAAGCCTTAAAAATGTTGCATTAGTTTTTTTGAATATTGGTCAGTACTTGGTATTGAAGGCCAGAGGCTTCTTGTACATCTTGAAATTGGATGGTGAAAGTCTGGTTTTGAAATGCGCCAGGATTTTTCTCGATGGCGAGAATCAGGGCGTCTGAAGGGGCATAGGCCAAGTTGCTCGAAAAATCTGAGTTGCCAAATTGCACAAATTTTTTGTTGAATGCTTCGTCAAAACCTTGAAAGGACAATGAGAACTGCGCTGTTTGGTTTTGCATATCGGATACCATGAGCAAGGTGGCTTCTATTGCCTGATGCGCTTTTAAATCTATTGCTTTGGAAAGGTAAGGTGTCTGCTTTCCGTTTACGACTTTTCTAGTGTAGCAAGCGATTGGGCTTTGATTTGCATTGTAAAAATAGAAGGTCTCTTTGTATTGCAAATTAGAAAGTCTCAGTTGTTCGTCGATGACTTGCGCCATGCTCAGCACTTCTTTGAGGAAATAAAATGTATAAGTAAGTTTGTGCCCATTCGTATCTATTTTCTCAATGGCCGCTTTTAAAATTTCACCTTGCGGGTCAAGAAAGGCTACAGATTGCAGCGAATAGCCGGTTTTGTGCGTATATGAAAGCGAAGGAAGTCGTTTGAGGTCTTGGCGCTGCTCTACTTTTTGACGGTAATTCACGAATGCATCCAAGCCATCAAATTCAGGCTTGAAAATCAAGCGCGTTTCTTTTGTTTGCTGGGTATCTTGCTGATTTTCTTGGCAAGAAAAGAGCATGATTGGCAGTAAGAATAAAAGTACTTTTTGTATCACCCCACGAATTTACAAATACTTCGTCGAAACTCCTTATTTTTGGCGTATGTCTGTTGTACTTTGCATCGATTTTGGCCTGAAGCGTTGTGGTTTAGCCATCAGTGACCCTAATCGGATCATCGCTAGCCCTTTGCAAACTATCGCGTCAATTCAACTTGAAAATTGGCTTGAACAAGAAATTCCTAAAAGAAAAATTAGCGAAATCGTACTTGGTTACCCCACTCGTTTGGACGGTTCAGACTCTCATGTTACTGAAAATATTCGCTTGTTAAAATCAGTGCTGGAAAAGAAATTTTCAAATATCCCCATCTTTTTTTTCGACGAGCGTTTTTCTTCAAAAATGGCCAGTGCAGCCATTTCACAAATGGGTCACAAGAAGAAAAAACAAGACAAAAGTCTTATTGATCAGGTGGCTGCCGCTATGATTTTACAAGAATACTTGAGCCAAAGCTAATCCTTGTTAACTTTGCACTATGATTTTACCGATTGTTGCCTACGGAGACCCCGTCCTTAAAAAAGAAGCTGAAGAAATCGATCAAAACTATCCCGATTTGCAAAAGCTGATCGCCAATATGTTCGAAACAATGTATCACGCCAAAGGAGTGGGCTTAGCGGCCCCCCAAATTGGCAAAAGCATTCGTTTATTTATCGTAGACGGCAGTCCGTTTGCCGATGAAGAAGACGACGAACCAGACCCGAAGGCTGCGGGCATTGAAAATTTCAAAAAAGTGTTTATCAATCCCATTATTGAAGAAGAAAACGGCAGCAAATGGGCTTTTCAAGAAGGTTGTTTATCCATTCCCGGAATCCGCGAAAATGTACAGCGCAAAGAACAAGTCCTGATCACTTATTACGACGAAAACTGGAACTTCCACGAAGAAACCTATGACGGTTATGCTGCTCGCATCATTCAACATGAATACGACCATATCGAAGGTGTGCTCTTTACCGATCACCTGAGCCCTCTCAAGAAAAAGCTATTGCTCAAGAGACTTGGCAACATTACCCAAGGTGCCATTCAAGTCGACTACAAAATGAGCTTCCCTGGAGGCAAGAAACCACGCATGATTTAATACGATGAAAACACTCTTCTATCTTACTGCATTCACAAGTTTATTGTTGTTCTCTTGTGGAGAATCGGCAGATCAAAAAAGCGAAAAAGAAAACCTACGTTTGCGTATTACCTCTTACGAGGACTCCCTTGCCAAACTACAAATTGACCCCAAAAAAGCTGCAAAAATCACGAGTTTGGCACAAATCGAACTCATAAATCGCCTTTTAGCATACAGCCGTGCTTTTCCAAAAGATACTTTTTCGGCCGATTGTCTTTTTAAAACCCACATGATTTACGAGCACCTGCGCGCTCCTCGCGAGGCAAGAGCCTACGGCGACACCCTGCTTTCTAGATTTCCACAATACAAGAATCGCTTGTTGGTTTATGAAAGTTTAGGAAGCTCATATGATATCAATGAACCGCGCGATACCGCTATGGTACGCAAATACTACGACCTGTTGCTTAAAGAACCTAAAGTTCCGGCACAAAAAAAGAAAGATATCAAGGCCCGATTGGCCAAACTCGACCTCATCTTTGAGGAATACATCATGGATGGAAATTCAGGTTTAATAGGACAGGGCAACTAACGTTCAAAAAAGCGCTCGAAGTCGGTCAGGAATCCAGGATAAGATTTTTGAAGCGCACTTGTATCATCAGGCACACAATAAGCATCAGCTAACATGTTGGCAATGCAGGCAGCCATTACGATGCGGTGGTCATGATAGGTTTTGACCTGACCCATTTTAATTTTCCCGGTTCCATGAATGAGTAGGGTACCCTCCTTAAGTTCATGTGCTACGCCCCAAATTGTTAAGGCTTCACACATCGCTTCCAAGCGGTCAGATTCTTTGTTGTGTAGCCTATGAATTCCCGAAAGCTTGCTCGTTCCTTCTGCCGCACAGGCCAACACAACAAGTACTGGAAATAAATCGGGTTGTTGGGTACAGTCAAAGTCAAAGGGCAATTTGGCTTCACTCGAAGTGATTTCAAGCGTTTCGCCGTTCCATTGGCAAAGTGCCCCAAATTGAGTGAGTGCGGCTAACAAATTTTGATCGGGTTGAAGACTTTTTGCGTTCAAGCCAGAAATTTGCAAAGACCCATTAATAGCGGCAGCTACTAGATGTGCTGCTGCGCTGCTCCAGTCGCCTTCTACGCTCACCTCTGGGCAAGAAAGTTCTTGCGCTCCGTTGAAAATATAGGTGGTGCCGGTTTGCTCGTAAACAAAGCCAAATTGTCTGAGTGCAGCCAGTGTCATTTCAAAATACGCTTGGCTATTAAGGTTCTTGATGGTAATTTCCCAAGAGCCCGGTTCTTTTGCTGCCAGAAGAAATAAGCCCGACACATATTGCGAACCTTCCGTACCATCAACTTCTAGTTTGGTGAGCGTGATGTGCTTAGATATGGAAAGGGGCAATTTGCCATCTTGGTGCCTTACCTCAAAACCGATTTGTTCGAGCAATTGAATGGTGGCCCAATGAGTCCGCAGAAGTAGGGTGCCGCTTCCGGTGAGTTGATACGAAGGATAAAAAGAAGCGCCTACAAAAGCGAGTGTGCGCAGTGCAAAACCACTTTCCCCGACATGAATTTCTGCTTCAGTTGCGTCTGCTGGTTGTTGCGACGTATTTTTTAAGGCCGCTTGCATTGCTTGTGTATCACGGTCTTTTCCTAAGTTTTGAATAAGACAAGCGCTATTGGCAAGCGCTGCTAAGATCAACAAACGTTGCCCGTGGCTTTTGGAGGCTGGAGCGGTGAGCTGCCCATTATATTTGGGAGCTGTTGCTGTCATTTGGTTTATCGGTTTGTAGCCCTAGCTGAATACGAATAGATTCCTCGTGTAGCATTTTGATGAATTGCTCTGCAAACTCTTGCGAAAGCCCAGCACTTAGCCCTTTTTCAACATTGGCTTTGAGGGTTTCTTCCCAGCGTTGCACTTGTAAAATAGGAGTGTTGTGGCTGCGTTTAAAAGTTCCAATGAGCTTAGAAATTTCCATACGCTCTTGCAGCAGTTCAATAAGGGCGTCATCTACAAGGCTCAATTTTTCTCGGAGTTCCGATAGGTCGTGGTTGGCGCGATCGGTTTGGGAGCGTGGCTCTAGTGCCGAGAAGAGTTCGTGTAATTGCTCCGGAGAAATTTGTTGTTTAGCATCGGTGAGTGCGTTTGTTGGGTCGCAGTGAGTTTCGATCATGAGGCCATCGTAGTGCAGGTCTAGGGCTTGTTGGGCAAGTGGTGCAATGAGCGCAGCTCTTCCGCCAATATGAGATGGATCCATAACTAATGCGATATCCGGACGCGCTTGCTTAAAGTCAATGGCTATTTGCCAATGTGGGTTATTGCGGTATTTGGTTTTCTGATAGACAGAAAACCCGCGGTGAATAGCGCCAATGACTTTTACGCCGTGGCGTTCCAATCTTTCTATGGCACCTAGCCAAAGTTTGAGGTCGGGGTTGACAGGGTTTTTGACCATCACAGGAATATTGGTATCCTGTAGGGCTTCGGCAATTTCTTGCACCGTAAACGGATTTACAGTAGAACGAGCGCCGATCCAAACCATGTCCAATTGATGTTTTACAGCGGCTTTTACGTGATCGGCTGTAGCTACTTCAGTGCAGATTTTGAAGCCATATTGCGCGCGCACTTCTTCTAACCAAGCAAGGCCGGTATCGCCGATGCCTTCAAACGCGCCAGGCTGGGTGCGGGGCTTCCAGATTCCGGCTCTAAAATAAGAAAGCGGAAGGCCTTTGAGGCCTTCCGCTGTACTTAACATTTGGGAGCGCGTTTCGGCCGAACATGGCCCTGATATAAGGCTTGTAAAGAGGTCCGAACGCATGATGATTTATTTGGCGTAGTTGACAGCGCGTTTTTCGCGAATGACGGTCACCTTGACTTGGCCAGGGTAGGTCATTTCGGTCTGAATGCGCTGAGAAATGGTGAACGAGAGTTCTTCTGCTCTTTGGTCGCTCACTTTTTCGGCTTCTACCATGACGCGTAACTCTCGGCCCGCTTGAATCGCATAGGCGCTTCCAACACCATCATATGAAAGTGCGAGGTTTTCGAGTTCTTTGATGCGTTTGATATAAGCCTCGACCATTTCGCGGCGTGCGCCTGGACGCGCACCGGAGATGGCATCACAAACCTGCACGATTGGTGAAATGAGCGTGGTCATTTCGATTTCGTCGTGGTGGGCACCGATTGCATTTAAGACATCGCCTTTTTCACCAAACTTTTCGGCGATTTTCATACCGAGAATAGCGTGTGGCAATTCTGGTTCTTCGTCTGGAACTTTACCGATGTCGTGGAGTAAGCCAGCGCGTTTGGCAAGCTTCACGTTTAAGCCGAGTTCAGCGGCCATTATTGCACAAAGATTAGCTACTTCGCGAGAGTGTTGTAGAAGGTTTTGCCCATAAGAAGAGCGGAATTTCATGCGGCCAACCATGCGCATTAACTCTGGGTGAAGTCCGTGGATACCGAGGTCAATGCAAGTGCGGCGACCTGTTTCGGCGATTTCTTCGTCGAGTTGTTTGCGGGTTTTTGCCACTACTTCTTCGATGCGTGCAGGGTGAATACGGCCGTCGGAGACTAGTTGGTGCAAGCTCAGGCGCGCAATTTCTCGGCGCACTGGATCAAAGCAAGATAGAATGATAGCCTCTGGGGTGTCGTCTACGATGATTTCTACGCCAGTTGCAGCTTCTAGTGCTCTAATGTTGCGCCCTTCGCGACCAATAATGCGTCCTTTGACTTCGTCAGATTCGATGTTGAAGACCGAAACTGCGTTTTCTATGGCTTGCTCTGTGGCAACGCGTTGAATGCTTTGAATGACGATTTTACGCGCTTCTTTGTTGGCGTTTAGTTTCGCTTCTTCTGTGATTTCTTTAATGGTGGCCATGGCCGCAGTGCGCGCTTCATCTGTGAGTGCTTGCATGAGGTGCTGCTTGGCATCTTCTGGCGCTAATTGGGCAATTTTAGAGAGCTCGGCAATTTGTTTTTGATGGATTTTATCGAGCTCTTGGTTGCGCACTTCTAGGTGTGCTGCTTTGGTTTGGTAGTCGGCTTGCGTTTTTTCGAGTTCTTTCTCTTTGCGGCCAATTTCTTCTAGCTTTTGGTTGAGCGTCTTTTCTTTGGTTCTGAAACGATCTTCACCGGATTGCATGCGGCGCTCGCGTTCTTTGATCGCTTCTTCGTGTTCTTCTTTTTGCTTTAAAAAGCGTTCTTTTGCTTGAAGCGCACGCTCTTTTTGAATAGTTTCAGCCTTAGATTCGGCTTCTTTAATAATGCGCTCTGCGTCCTTTTTGAGGATGCTTTTTTGGAGGATAAAACCGGCAACACCGCCGCCGAGTAATCCGATTAATAACCATACGATATCCATTCTTCTGACTTTTGTAGTCTGGAGAGGGGCACTAGAAAGTTATTGGGCGTTACTCAAGTCTTGTCTGAGGGCTTCAAGTGCCGCTTCGATATCGGCATAATTGGGCTCTATTACAGTTGGTTTGGCCTCAGCTTTTGCTTTGGTGAGCAATTGAAGGGCTGACATAGCCATTAAATCTTGGGTATCGTTTACTGCATAGTTTTTGCGAAGCAATTCAATCGCTTTGTTGATGTCAGCTGCTGCTGCCATTACGGCTTCTGCCTCGGCTTCTGGTACATTTAGCGGATAAGTGCGACCAGCGATATTGATTTTGAGAGCTACTTTACTCATTTAGGCTTGCTTGAGCTTGTCTATACAGAATTCAATTTCTTTCACAAGTGCGTCGATTTCCTCGGCGTTGCGACTAGTTGTGGCAACAGGAACCTCTACGACTTTGTTTTGGGCCTCCGCCAATGATACATTGAGTTCGTCAATTGTTGCTTCTAGTTGCTTTACTTTGTCGTGTTCTGCTTGGTAAAGCTCTTGGATACGGCGCAACTCACCTTGAAGCACCTCGTGCTGAGCACGTTCGGTTTTCAGGTCAGCGGCAATTTGCAAGCTGCGTGCACGAATATCTTCTATGAGCGTATTGAGGTTCTCAGTCATATTAAGCGGTGACTTTGTACAAAGTTAACAAGCATTCGTTTACATCCTGCAAAAATCAGAAAGGTTTTTCTATTTTTTCTTCAGTAGCTTTGAAGATGCACAAGTTCATCCTTTGTTTAGCGTTGATTTTAAGTAATTTTTGCCACGCTCAAATCTTGTCCTGCGATTCGATGTGGTGTTTACCCATGGCCGCACCTGTTGAATTGAGTGCGGGTTTTGGCGATTTAAGGCCCAATCATTTTCATATGGGCATTGACATCAGAACAGGGGGCAAGGAAAATTTGCCTATTTACGCCATCAGCGATGGCTATGTTTCTCGATTGAAAGTCTCTTCTGTTGGTTACGGATGGGTTTTGTATCTGACACACCCGAATGGTTTTACGTCTGTTTATGCGCATTGCAACCGTTTCTCAACACCTATACAGCAAGTGTATTTAGATAGCTCAAAAGCTTTAAAGATGAATGAGCTCGATATCTTGCTTTCTGAAGATGTACTGCCCGTTCGAAAGGGAGAAGTGATTGCTTATTCTGGAAATACAGGTGGCTCTAGTGGCCCGCATTTGCATTTTGAGCTGCGCGATACAGAAACCGAGCATGCGCTGAATCCTTTGTTGCATGGTTTCAAAGTAAATGACACCGGACTTCCTGTTCTCAGTGGAATTCGCCTCTACGCCATCGATCCCAATGGATTTGAAGTGCCAAACAAATCACTAGTAGTTGCGCTGCAACAACGAAATCATAAGGCCGTTCTGCCAGACGCTTTCCTGCGAGAAGGAGACCGGCTTGGCATTGCCATTCAAGTGGAGGATTATTTTACAAATGCGGGTCGGAGTCTTGGCTTATTCAATGCAGAAGTGTGGACGGCCAATGCAGGGCATTTTGGGTTTGAGCTCGATGAAATTGCTTTTGATGCAGCGCGCTATATTAACGTGCATCAGGATTATACCTATGCTCAAAGCACCAAAAAGAAATTTCAGAAGCTCTTTAGGTCCACTGCCAACCCACTCACAATTTATCCTTACGAGGGGACGGGTTCATTTGAAATTGGCGCAAAGGATAGTTTGCAATTTTCGCTTATGTTGCGCGATGTGAACGGAAATGAAAGCCAACATCAACTTTGGGTTCATCATCCGTTTCCAAAAGCACCTTCAAAGGAAACTTACACGGCTCAAACACATTGGTTGCCCAATGATTCTTATGTCTACACAGCTGGTCCATGGCAAATGCAAATCGATTCTTTTACTTTTTTTGAACCCGTGCGCAAGATTATTGATTTGAGTACCAAAAGCGTCGGGTCAAGCCGAACCCAAATCGCACGCCCGGTTCACTTATCCTATGAATTTAAGGATAGCCTTTCTGCACTTCATTACGTACTCACTATGAACGGATCTGCCTTGTCTTGTAAGCAAATTGGCAAACAACTTTTTGCCGATTCTAAGTCTTTAGGGTCTTTTGGTTTGCGCAAAGATGAAATTGCGCCGGTACTTCAAAATCAGGCAAATAATCAATTGGATAGCCTCAATAACGGCGCGTGGTCATGGATCGTAAAGGACGATTTCTCAGGGGTTGCATGGTATGGCTGTTGGCAAAATGGGCAATGGGTGCCAGCATACTACGATGCAAAAAATCAAGTAATTAGAGCCCAATTAAAGGTTCCGTTTGAGGAAGGTACAATTGTTGAAATCAAGGTAATGGATGCAGCAGGTAACGAAAGAATTCTTCAAAGCAAAACGCCATTAGCACCTTTTAAGTAAATAGGCGAGCAATAAGCGAGGTCTTCAAATGTCTGTTTTTCAAACGCTCGAAAAGCGATTTTTGCTTGATATTTGGCAGAAAGCGCTGTGTTCACCCAGGTGATGTCATCGTTTTGCCAATATTCTTGTGCTTTTTGATTGGCATCGCCTACAATTAAGGCTGGTAAATAAGCGCTAATATCTGTCGATTCAAGCAACGCACAATGCAGCTGTTTTTTACTTGTACCAAGGTGATCAAAGACCTGCATATAGACTTCCGTTCTTCGGGCATCGAGTAGGGCAATCACATATTGTGGCGTTTGGCCGCCGAATGAGTGTGCTAATTCACATAAAATTTGGTGAGTTGGGAGTCCAATTAATGGAATATTTAAAGCGTAACAAAGTCCTTTAGCAGTAGATAGACCAATACGAAGACCGGTATAGGAGCCTGGCCCAGAACTATAGCTAACTGCCGCGACTTGTTGAAGGTCAAGCTGACATCCTGAAAGGAGTTCTTGAATCATTAGGGTGAGTGCTTCGCCATGAATGTACCCGTCGCCGCTTTGATCGAGATGTGCGATGCAAATACCATCTTTTGAAAGCGCTACACTGCAGATACGCGTACTGGTTTCTAGATGTAAAATGAAAGTACTCATTCTTGGCATTCAAACTTGAAGCCAACCCCATGCACATTATTGATTTGAATGCTGCTGTCTTCTTTGAGGTATTTGCGCAATTTGGTAATGAAAACGTCGAGGCTGCGCCCAACGAAGTAGTCGTCTTGACCCCAAACAGAATTGAGAATGACGTCGCGTGGAATAAGCTGATTTTTGAATTTGTAAAGCGTGCGCAAAATCATGGCCTCTTTTTTGGTGAGGGTCAGTAATTGGCTCGGCGATTGCAAAGTAAAGTTCTCGGTATCAAAAGTATAGAGGCCTATCCTAACCACTTTTACTTCGGGTGTATCGGGTTGGAGCTTTACGCGTTTGAGCAAAGCCTTGACTCTTAATTGCAATTCTTCTGCGCTGAAGGGTTTGGTCAGGTAGTCGTCGGCGCCCGCATTGAAACCTTCAATTTTGTCTTCGGTTCTGGAACGTGCTGATAGAAATAAGATAGGAATTTCGCTATTCTGCTTTCGGATGTCGCGGGCAAGCGTAAAGCCATCTTTGACCGGAAGCATGACGTCGAAAATGCAGAGGTGATAAGGTTCTTCTTGAAAACGACGCAAGGCTTCGGCACCATTTTCGCAGAGGGTAACGGCATAGCCATCGGCTCTGAGCTGATCTGAAACGACAATACCAAGGCTGATATCGTCTTCTACCATGAGGATTTTGATTTTCATGAGCGTCTATAAAAGCCAAGAGCCTTGGTAAACCAAAGCTCCTGACTATTAACCTAAACCTACTACTAGTCCTGCAAAGTTAAGCGCTTTTTTAATTTATGGTTACGCTCGATTGTTAAATTTTTCATAAAAATATTTTTTTCTGACTTTTTGCCAATTTTAGAATACCTAACTTTACTCAATGAACTCGGTGCATATACTCATTGTAGACGACGAAGAAGACATTCGCCTGTTGTTGCAATATAATTTGCAAAAAGAAGGTTACAAGGTAGATGCCGTTGCGGACGGATTGGCTTGTATGGAGTTCATTCAAAAACACAAACCAAACCTCATCTTACTCGATGTCATGATGCCCGTTTTAGATGGCATAGAAGTTTGCGAACGCATTAAGGCTGACGACCAATACCAAGATATTCTTATTTGTTTTCTAACTGCCCGCAACGAAGACTACAGTCAAATTGCAGGCCTCGACGCAGGCGCCGACGACTACATCGCTAAACCCATTAAAACAAAAGTACTGTTGTCTCGCATTCAGGCAATGCTGCGTCGCAGCAAGCACAACAAGCCCGTGGCTCCACCAAAACCCAATTTTCACATCAACAGAGAAAAGTATTTGCTTGAAAAAGATGGGGTAGAGCTGCAACTTCCTAGAAAAGAATTTGAACTATTGGCTTTATTGGCATCTCGACCAAATTTTGTTTTCAAGCGAGAACAAATTTTAGAAAAGGTTTGGGGCACCGACATCATCGTCGGCGACCGTACCATAGATGTGCACATCCGCAAAATCCGCGAAAAAATTGGGGAGCACTATATTTCTACTATCAAAGGAATCGGCTACAAATTCAACGAATAATTTTGGCCCGAATCTTGCTATTCCGAGGTTAACAAATCAACAACTATGAAAAAATCTTTACTCTTAGTGGGCTTTGCCTTCATTTTTAATTTGAGTTTTGCTCAAACACCGAGCCCAGCTTTTGCACCCATTCAAGACCACCTCCAGCGCTGGGACGACATCCGTGGCGCTTGGTTAGCCGCCGCTATTCAGGCGCTGGCGCTCAACCGTGCGGTTCCGGATCGTACTTTCCCCGAAGATTTCACCCCTTATGAAATGCTGACCATGATTCCTGTTAAAGAGCGTCAAGATTTGCGCCAAATGGTCCTTGAAAATCAAAGAGTTGCCACCTCAAATGGAACTCAAATGAGCGATATCGGGTTGTTTACAGCCATGCTCGAACACAGCTTTTGCAGTCGCACCTATGGCCGCACCTACGGAGACCCACACCTCAAATCCTATGACCGCGCAACTTATTCATTTCAAACCGTTGGTGAGTTTGTGTTGTCAAAAAACACAAATGGGTTGTTTGAAGTACAAACGCGTCAACGCGCCCAAGACGATAACTTTTCGTTAAATGCTGCAGTAGCAATGAACATCGCTGGCGATCGCCTTTGTTTTTACGCTGCAGAAAAGCCCGACGATATCCAACAAACACCTTTGCGCCTCAACGGGCAACCCATCCAATTGCAAGGTCGCAGCTATTATTTACCTCACGGTGGCGTCATTCGCCTCGACGGCCGGAATTATACCATTGCATGGCCTACTGGTGAAACAACCGTGATCGACGTTCGTTCTTCTGGCGCGCGCGGTTTTGTAAACGTAACCGTAGGTGTTTTTGACTGCGATCGCAACCTTTACGAAGGCCTTTTGGGTAACAACAACGGTTTTGCCGACGACGATTTCAATAGCCGCAGCAACATGCCGCGCCCAAACAACATCGCGGCATTGTCTATTGCTTCTGCCTACGCATTTGATTCTCGAGATGCTGCTCAAATGAATAATTTAGCCGAGCAAGAATTCCAAGGCTACTTGGCCAAAAATTTTGCAGAAGATTGGCGCGTAACTGATCAAAATACACTTTTTGATTACCGCCCAGGCACTACAACAGCTTCTTTCACAGACAGGAGTTTTCCGCGTATCCATATGAACATCTCTCAAATGAATGCGCAAAGCCGGGAACAAGCCCGTCAGCGCTGTTTGCAAATGGGAGTTCCATCCGATGAAATGGGCGGCTGTATTTTTGATCAAGGTTATCTGAATATTGCACCGAACGTACCGCCAACACCGAATATTCCTGCACCCACCACCACCGTTCTCAATAAAGTAGAACGTCCGGCCCTTAACAATAATGCGCATACCTTTGCCGAAGGTAAGTATCCGCCGAATCGTCCTGAAACAATGGGCAAACCAAATACAACCGTTGATAAACCCAGCGCTGAGAGCAAAGACAATTCTATTTCTAAACCTACTGAGTCAACCAGCCCAGCAATCAATCGCGGAGGCTCAAATGAATCAGCGCCTAGAGAACCAAAGCCTTCTAGCCCGTCTATCTCCAAACCAAATACATCAACCACGCCAAGACCTTCCACTAATGTAGCGCCAAGGCCTGTTTCACCGACACCAAGGCCTGCTGCGCCTAGCGCACCAAAACAACCAATGCCTGCCGTTAAATCAGGAAAAGGATAAAATAAAAAAGGGCCCGCTTTGCGGGCCCTTTTCGTTGGAGAGCGTTTCTAGTTCTAAACGCTTATTGATGCATTTTGATAAATGGAAGCATTTGCCCATTGAGTTGAACGAAGTAGCTGCCATTTGCTAGGCTGCGTACATCAATCTTTTGGCTAAAAGAACCTGATTGAAGTATTTGACCGGCTTGGTTGTAAATAGCGTATGATCCAGCTTCAAGTCCTTTTATAGAAAGAACGTCTTGTACAGGGTTAGGTGAAAGACTTACGCTCATTGGTGAATTTGAACCCAAACCTGCGTTTTGTACATCGAACTGCGCAATGACGTTATAGTAAATTGGCGTAGATTTGATCGGACAGTAAACCTGAAGAACCAAATTATAGGTACCAACTGCAAATGGTGCGTAAAAAGCGCAGTTGACGTATGTAAATGCGCCAGTTGTGTCAGCCATGTACCAAACCGTGTATAATGAATCTTGATTGGAAGGGTTGTTGCCGAAAGTAGCAGAAACCATGTATGCTGTATCGAGCATAGATAAATCGATATCGCAGTTGTAGATCCAGCTCGACATAAGCGTACCTGTAATGCTACCACCTGTTGCGAGGGAACCAATTACATTGATGCTATCGATGTTGCCACCAGAATTGTAGCCTACAAACTCAGTTAAGGTTACCGAACAACCAGAGGTGTCAAAAACATAGGCTTCATACAATCCTTCACAGAGATTATTGATAGCGAAGGTTGTCGATCCCTGGCTCCAGGTAACCCCAAAGAAAGTACAAGTAGGACAAGAAACCACGGCAGCTCCATCACAAGCGCCAGGCGCACTACAATCTGTAACAGTAATTGTTGGAGAAAAACCGGCACAAGGGTTGATTGTTGTGGTATCGTAGAAAATTGTACTAGCGCCAGTCCAGCTGCAGCCGTTGGCATCCATAACGGTGAGTGAATAGGTGCCTACACAGAGGTTGGTAGCATTTTGGGTAGTCATGCCTCCTCCAATATTCCAAGCATAGGTATAAGGAGCAGAACCACCATAGACATTGGCACTAATTGAACCATCACAAGCATTTTGGCTGCTTGCTGGCGTTTCAGTTAGTGTGACACCAAAACTTGCACACGGGTTGGCTGTACTCGTACCGATGATAAAAGGTGATGTAAGTACCATTCCGCCTCCCATCGCATTGACAGAGTAGTTACCTGGGCAAAGATTTGAAATAGAGGTGCCTCCATTTTGGATGATGTTGCCATTCATATACCATGTAATGGAAGAAAAGTTTAGCGTGTTGGTAGAGTCAATAGAAGCTGATCCATCGCAGATTGCCGGACCACTGCAGTCTTGAACATTGACTGTGAAAACAAATTGCGCACTCACGTCCGAAAAGCTGAAAAAGCTAAAAGTGAGCAAAAGTAGGGGTAAGAAATGTTTCATAAAATGGATTAAGTTTTCGTGAAGACGTAAAATTCGTTAAAAAGTTGCTTTGCAGCGCCAAAACGGAATGCGTATTTTTGAACTATGAAAAAAGTTATCGTTCAAAGTGTGCTTGCCTGTCTCTTATTTGGATCCGTTTGGGCCCAGAAAACGCAGCAGCAGCCCAAGCTCGTGGTCGGGATCGTCATTGATCAAATGTGTTATGACTACCTTTACCGATATCAGCATTTATATGCCACTGGCGGGTTCAATCGCTTATTGACCAAAGGAACAAACTGCCGAAATACGCAGTATAACTATGTCCCCACTTATACCGCTCCGGGTCATGCTTCTATTTACACAGGAACGACGCCATCTAACCACGGTATTGTGGGCAATGATTGGTTTGTTCGCGATTTACAAAAAACGGTAACAAGTGTTTCAGATGAGCGGTATCAAACAGTAGGGAGTGCAAGCGGCGGGCAGGCATCTCCAATGAACTTACTCACTTATACAATTACGGATCAGCTCAAGTTGGCCTCGCCACAGTCTAAAGTGATCTCACTTTCTATTAAAGATCGAAGCGCAATTCTACCTGGTGGCCATTTATCAGACGGTAGCTATTGGTATGATTACCAATCTGGAGATTTTGTCACGAGTACTTTTTACATGAAAGCTTTGCCCACATGGGTGGAGCGTTTCAATGGAAAATTCGATCCCGTCAAAGATTTGCGTCAATGGAAACTCTTTTTGCCTGAAAGCACCTATTTAATGGCAGATGAAAGCCCTTATGAGGTTGTCCTTACCGGAAAAACAGCCGCAACTTTTCCTTATGATTTTCAGTCCATGATTGCAGCAGGCGCTTCTGCTAACACGCTCTTCACGATTTCACCTCAGGCCAATGAAATCCTTACAGACTTTGCTATTACAGCGCTAGAACAAGAAAATTTGGGTCAAGATCAGTTCACTGATTTTCTTTGTATCTCTTATTCAACACCTGATATTGCTGGGCACGCATTTGGCCCTTATTCGAGAGAACTCGAAGATATGTATGCACGTTTAGACCGAGAATTGCAGCGCTTATTTGCAAGTTTAGAAACGCGTTATGGCAAAGATGGTTTTGTGCTTTTCTTGACCGCAGACCACGCCGTTGTACCCGTTCCTGAAATGTTGGTCAAGATGAAACTCCCTGGAGGCTATTTCTTTATGCAAGACCATCTACAAGTGCTTCGCGACGACTTTATCATGAAATACAATACGGATTTACTTGCTCATGAGGTCAATCAGAACATTTACCTCAATCTGGAAAAAATCGATTCACTCCACCTCGATATCGATGAGGTTGCGCGTTTTGCAGCAGATGAATTACGCAAATGGCCAGAAGTCAAGACTGCATTGAGTAGAGAACAATTGCGCTCGGGTTCTACAAGCACCGATTACTGGGGCGAGTTATTGCGCAATGGCTATGATCCAAGTCGTAGCGGAGAAGTTGTTTTCTTGTTGCAACCTGGTTACCTCGCCAAAGACCACGACGAGCCCAAAGCGCATCAAGGTACTTCGCATGGTTCGGCCTTCAATTACGATACGCACGTGCCACTGCTTTGGTACGGCAAAGGAATTCCGCAAGGACTTTCGCTTTACGACCCAATTCAAATCACCGATATTTCTGCCACGCTAGTACACATGCTGAATCTGCAACGCCCTGGCTCCATGACAGGCAGTCCTATTTTACCGCTTTTGCAACCTAAAAAATGACCCACGAAAGCCAATTTTTTTTAGACCACTTGGGTCAAACGAGTCCGTTTCCGTTTCTCATCGAAGTAGACCGAGCCGAGGGTGCTTATATTTTTGACAAGCAAGGAAAGCCCTATCTAGACATGATCGCAGGTGTTGCCGTTAATAACATCGGGCACCGCCATCCGAAGGTGCTCTCAGCATTAAAAGCCCAACTAGACAAGCACTTGCATGTAATGGTTTACGGCGAGTTTATACAAGACGCCCAACAGCAATTAGTACGCGAACTACTCACTGTATTGCCCGCATCACTAGATGGTGTTTATGTCGTGAATTCAGGAACAGAAGCAATAGAGGCCGCACTCAAGTTAGCGAAGCGCGTAACAGGCCGCACTGAATTGGTATCATTCAAAGGGAGTTACCACGGAAGCACACACGGCGCCATGAGCGTATCTGCCAATGAGGTCAAGAAAATTGCGTTTCGTCCTTTGTTGCCAGATGTGCGTTTTTTGCCGCACAATGAAATAGAAGCATTAGATCAAATTACAACCCGTACCGCAGGCGTTATTATTGAAACAGTTCAAGGTGACGCAGGCGTAAGGCGGCCTTCGGCCGCTTTCATGCACGCGCTCCGCGCGCGGTGCACCGAAGTAGGCGCTTTGCTCATTTTTGATGAAATCCAATGCGGCATGGGCCGCACCGGCACAATGTTTGCTTTTGAGCAATTTGCCGTAACCCCAGATATATTAACGCTCGGTAAAGCGCTCGGTGGGGGCATGCCTATTGGCGCACTTGTTGCTGCGCAGCAGCACCTGAGGCAATTTACGCATGCACCAATGCTTGGGCACATCACCACCTTTGGGGGACACCCAATGGTGTGTGCCGCAGCTGCTGCAACTGTTCAAGTGCTCCGTACCGAAATCGATTGGGAGCTATTAGAACAACGTGCGGCGGCTTTTGCTTCTCAAATTGCAGCACATCCGGCAGTATTAGAACACCGCAGGGTAGGTGCCATGTTCGCCTTTGATTTGGCGTCGGCTGAAGCTGTAGAAAAGGTAGTGCAATACTGCCTTTCTCATGGGCTCATTACTTTTTGGTTTTTGTCTCACCCTTATAGTTTTAGGCTTTCACCACCACTTAATTTAGCTCCTGAAGATTGGGAAAAAGCAGCTGCAATTATTCTCGATGCTTTGACGCAATAATCAAGCGCTTTTTCTTAGCAATCCCTTATCTTTGTACGCTAATTGAAATTATGAAGGTTACTGATCACTTGGCAGCTGCCAAAGACACCCTGTTTTCGTTTGAAATTTTGCCGCCCCTCAAAGGCAAGAGCATTGCTTCTATATATGCAGGCATTGACCCGCTCATGGAATTCAAGCCAAAGTTCATCAACGTAACCTACCACAGAGAAGAATATATTTATATCGAACGCGAACACGGGCTTTTAGAGAAAAAAGCTGTGCGCAAGCGTCCGGGAACCGTTGGTATTTGTGCGGCGATCATGCACAAATACGATGTAGATGCCATTCCACATCTCATTTGTGGGGGCTTCAGCAAAGAAGAAACAGAAAATGCACTCATCGACCTTCATTTTTTAGGTATCGACAACGTTTTAGCGCTGCGCGGCGACGCCGTTAAATCTGAAGCCAATTTCAGACCGCATCCCGAAGGTCATGCTTTTGCTGTTGAACTCATCGAACAAGTACAGGGAATGAACAACGGTGCTTATTTCACTGAAGGTCAGGGCCAAGACCCCACTAATTTTTGTATTGGTGCGGCGGCCTACCCCGAGAAGCACTTCGAAGCCATGAACCTCGATACCGATTTGCAATATCTCAAGGCCAAAGTCGATGCGGGTGCGAGTTATTTAGTGACCCAGATGTTTTTTGACAATCAAAAATATTTTGATTTCGTTGCGGCATGTAGGGCTGCGGGCATCAATGTTCCGATCATTCCAGGGCTCAAGCCAATTAAAACACTTGCCCACATTAGTTTTCTTCCTAAGTTTTTCCACATAGATTACCCTACCGCATTGTCAAAAGAGTTGCTCAAATGCAAAACAAATGCGGCGGTAGAAGCCTTAGGAATCGAATGGGGAATCGCACAATCAAAAGAGCTAAAAGCTGCAGGTGTGCCTTGTATTCATTACTACACAATGTCCAATTCAACCTCTGTTAAGCAAATTGCAACAGAAGTTTTTTAACTTAGCGCATGAAGTTTCTATTTTTTTTCGGCCTGATACTGGCTACACAATTATTGCAGGCTCAACAAATTAAGCTGACCAACGCTGTTGTGATCACTCAATTTGACAAAGAAGAAGATCGTTATGCGATGCAAGCCCTCATGGCAGACTTACTCAAGAGCTATCAAATCAAAGCGCTTCCTGTCATGAATGTGTTAAAGCAAGGCGAAGACCCGCAGCATTTGCTTCAGGACTCCATTCAAAAATTATTGGTTCAAAAGGGTTTCGATACCTATTTGGTGGTAAATGTGCGCGGTTATGACCGCACCTTTAAACCAAGTGAAGACACACAAACATTAGCCGAACTACTAGAGACCACCAGTATTTATCAAATTTACCGCGATGAGGCTACCTCAGTTTCTTTTGAATTCTCGATTTACAGAAACGGCAAGCTCATTTCTAGAGAAGTGTTGCGTTGTGGTAATGTCTCGGACAGAGATTCAGTACTCAAAAGATTGCGCAAGCGTTTGCCTAAAAAGGTATTGCCAACTTGGATATCCTAGCTGAGCACTAGTTTTCCATTCGGTATTGTTTTTCCATTTCTCGATCTTCTGGCGTGCTATACACCCCACATTTTGGCGGTGCTTCAAATAACTTTATGACCTTGAATTGGGCTTGTACGGGCCAATATGTGGAACTAAACCAATGAATGTTTGCATTGAATCCTTGCCATGGGGCAAGTGTCACGATCGGAACCGAAACACCTGGAATCAGGATCCAAGCTTTATTGAGGCGAATACCAATGCCTAGTTGGTAATTGAATTGCAACATGCCTGCCGCTAAATTGGGCTGAAACAATTGAGGCGCTTGATATGCGGTAAAGTTATTTTGGTAGCCAAGTGTATCTTGTCTAATCTGAAAGTCGTAGTTCAGGCCTAAGCTTTGGTCTAAAAAGTGTTTGCGCACCTTTACAACAACTTTTTTACCGAAGTAAATAAGTGAATGTGCACGAATGCTTCCATACAAATAGCCAGTTCGCAGTTGTCCTTCTCCGGTAATGGTGCTATTGATCTGGCCTGGTATGTTGTAATCGAGTAGTGTTGTCTCGAGGCCGTTGATCTGACGGTAGCCAATGCCCCAATCAAAGTAATCCATGATGCGGCTTTTGCCGAGTGCTTTGATAGGCGTGCCCTTCCACTTTGGAAAATGCGCCAAACCAAATTCAGCATAAAAACCGAGTTTGGCTTCTGGTGTAATCGTGTAGTCTCCGCGGTCCACTTGATTGACAATAATATCGCCTCTGAGCGGCTTATTGACAAATGAATAAGTGGGGCCCAATGAAAATTGATAACCGTGGTTTCTGACCTGAAGGTAGTCGTTGCCTTTTTTCTTTGATTTCTCAAAGCCTCCTTGCGATAATGCTACGCTAGAAATAAAAAGGAATAAAATTAGGAATCTCATGTTTGGAAATTAAAAGTGCTACACTCATTGAGGATGGCTTGCATGATTTCAGGGCTGTCCCAGTTGGTTTCGATATCTGGTTGAGCCATAATGACATCCATGATGTTGCGCTGTTTTTTACCTTGCTCGTAAGCTACAGAATAGGGGATATTGCTAAAGGTAACTTGGCTATACAACGGCAACCATTTGTTTGGATACAATTGGCTGAATTTGGCCTCAATTTTCTTGCGTAGCAAGAAGGAAGGGTCGGCTACGAGGTCGCGCATTTCGATGTAGTTGTCTAGAGAAAGGTCTTGAAGTGCGTCGCCGTTGGGTTTGCGCAGCGGACTGTATTCGGCCCAAATAGCATCCCAATCGTGGTTGTGCTTGAGCATGAGTTCGTTGAGTACACGGCAATCTTCAAAGCCCGCGTTCATTCCTTGACCGTAAAAAGGAACCGTGGCATGCGCTGCATCTCCCATAAGACCTACCTTTCCTGCGGCCCAAGGGTAACAGCGAATAATGGCGAGATTAGAAAGTGGGTGGTCTTCCCATTTATCGGCGATATCTGGCATCAGGTCGTGGAAGTCAGGGAAAATAGTTCTAAAGAAGCGATCGACATCTGCTTTGGAGTTGAGTTTATCAAAGGCAAATTCATGGTTCTCGTGAGGCATAAAGAGCGTGCAGGTAAAAGAGCCGTCTTCGTTGGCCAGTGCGATCATCATGAAGCGGCCACGCGGCCAAATGTGCAAGGCATTTTTATCCATTGGGTAGCTTCCGTCTGGCAATGCGGGTAATAGAATTTCGCGGTAGCCATCGGCAATATAGTTCTGGCTGTATTGAAAGCGGTTGAGTTTCTGCATGGAGTTATAACGCACTGCAGAAAAAGCACCGTCGGCCGCAAAAATGACGTCTGCTTTGGCCTCAAAAGTTTGCCCCGTTTCTGTATTTCTCAAAAAGGCAATGGCGTTTTGCAGATCGACGCGCAAGCATTCGGTATTGTAATGAATAGTTGCTTTTCCGTGTGTCTCTGCGATGTCCATCATGGTGGCATTAACCTTTCCTCTTGAGACCGAGTATATGGCCTGGCCTTCTTTGCCGTATTGCTGATAGGTGAGTTTGCCGCTGAGGTCGTGCATCATGCGCCCGTGCATCGGAATGGCAATCTTGCGAACTTCGTCGCCGACGCCAACTGCGTCTAGGGCGGTCCAGCCGCGGACAGAAAGTGCCAAATTAATGGATTTTCCGGCACTGATTTCTGCTTTACGGATATCCGGACGGCGTTCAAAAATGGTGACTTTATAGCCTGCTTTGGCCAAATAAACGGCCCAAAGTGACCCGACTAAACCTGCTCCGATAATGATAGCCTCTCTATTTTGTGTCATGGTGTCTTGCTCTTAATTGCTGATGATGCTTTATTAACAAAGGTAAGCACTAAGGGTTTTCAAAAAACGTCTAGTTGTGCTTTTTTAAGAACTGAATGTTTCTTTGAAGCCCATCGAATTTGGTGCGTTTGATGGCGCTTTTACCAAATAGTTTTTGAAAGCTCTCTATACTGAGTGTCTCCCATTCAGCTGAGCTTAAATTCAGGAATTCAGGATGGGGTTCAAATGCCGCCTCGTTGTGCACCTTCGAAAAGCGATTCCAGGGGCAAACGTCTTGGCATATATCGCAACCAAAAGCCCAGTTTTCCATTTTTCCTTTGAATTCACTCGGAAGATCAGCATCTTTCAATTCAATCGTGAGGTATGAAATACATTTGGAGCCATCGATGAGGTAAGGAGTGGCGAGTGCATCAGTGGGGCAAGCGTCTGTGCAACGCGTACAAGTACCGCAATAATCTTTGATTGGACCATCTGGACTTATTTCTAAATCGACAAAAAGTTCAGCAATAAAGAAGAAACTGCCATTTTTAGGATGAATCAGATTGGTATTTTTACCCATCCAGCCGAGCCCAGCTTTTTTTGCCCAAACTTTATCCATGACGGGTGCAGAATCTACAAAAGCGCGTCCTTGGATATCGCCAATATGTTCGCGAAGCGTCTGAAGTAACGCCTTCAATTTGTCTTTGATTACGTAGTGGTAGTCCTGTCCGTAAGTATATTTGGCAATCTTCGGCGCATCAGGGTCTTGCTGTGTTTGTTCGGGATAATAATTCAGCAATAAGGAGATGATGGTTTTGGTACCAGGTTCTAGAAGCCTTGGATCTAGACGCTTGTCGAAATGGTTGGCCATGTAGGCCATTTTACCGTGGTAGTTCTGCTTGAGCCATGCGTCTAAACGCGGCGCTTCTTCTTCGAGAAAACCAGCACTAGAAAAACCAACATGAAAAAATCCGAGCGCTTGGGCTTTTTGGATGATGAGCGTTTTGTAGGCGTCGTGTTTCATTTAAAACAAGCCGCCTTGACCCCAACCGAGATCTTTACCGAGGTGTTTGTAGCTTTTTTCGGTGGCTTTTCTGCCGCGTGGAGTGCGCATTAGGAAGCCTTCTTGAATCAGGAATGGTTCGTAGACTTCTTCTAGAGTACCTGAGTTTTCGCCAATAGCGGTAGCGATGGTGCTGAGGCCAACTGGGCCACCATTGAATTTGTCGATCAGTACTTTGAGAATGCGGATATCCATTTCATCGAGGCCGTTTGCGTCTACGTTGAGCGCCTTGAGTGCGATTTCTGTGATGTCGTCGTCGATGCGGCCCGAACCTTTGATTTGGGCAAAATCGCGAACCCTACGCAAAAGTGCATTGGCAATACGAGGCGTGCCACGGCTGCGGCTGGCAATTTTAAAAGCAGCTGATTCTTCGATGCCGATGTGTAAAAGCGAAGCCGAGCGTTCAACGATTGACGTTAGTGTTTTGGAGTCGTAGTACTCAAGGCGCGCATTGATGCCAAAACGGGCGCGCAGTGGCGAGGTAAGAAGCCCTGAGCGAGTGGTAGCGCCAATGAGCGTAAACGGGTTTAGGTTGATTTGTATGCTGCGCGCGTTAGCACCTGAATCGAGCATGATGTCGATCACGTAGTCTTCCATGGCAGAATACAAATACTCTTCAATTACGGGGCTCAGGCGGTGAATTTCGTCGATAAAAAGCACATCACCTTCTCCGAGATTGGTCAGCAAGCCAGCGAGGTCACCGGCTTTATCGAGTACAGGCCCTGAGGTGACTTTGAAACCCACGCCAAGTTCGTTGGCAATGATATTGGCAAGAGTGGTTTTACCCAAGCCAGGAGGCCCGTGAAGCAGAACGTGATCAAGGGGTTCTTTTCTCAGTTGAGCAGCCCTGACAAATACTTCGAGGTTTTCTACAACAGCAGGCTGCCCCGCAAAATCTTGTAGTGATTTAGGGCGCAGTACTTTGTCAATTTCTTGTTCGTTTTGACCAGTTGTTTCAGCTCTGTAGTCGAATGAATCCTCCATTACTTACAAAAATAACAAATTGTAGTTCGGTGTTAGCGCCATGATGCAAGTAATTGCTGTAGGTCGGTAAATTCGTAATCGGCAACAGAAAGTCTTGGGTTGGGGAAATGTGTTTTTTCGGGAATACAACAAACCTTCATTTTTGCAGCCAAGCCTGCAAGTACGCCATTAAACGAATCTTCGATAACGAGGCATTTTTGAGTTTGAACTGCTAGCTCTTGGGCAACTTTAATGTAAACACCCGGATGTGGTTTGCCATAAGGTTCAAACTCTGCTGAATATGCAAAGTCAAAAAAGTGCTGAATTTGCAGCGCGTCAAGTACGGTGGTGATGAGCCGCTGCGAAGAGGACGTTGCTAGGCCAATTTTTTTGTTTTGAGCCTTTAAAAAAGGGAGTATTTCCATAACACCAAGCAAAGGCGCTGGCTGCATATTGATGAGCGAGACGAGTTTGTCGATGATTTGATTTTCAACTTTCTTAAGATCTGAAAGACCCCAATTTTCATGCGCATTCCAAAAGGCAATTACTTCGTCTATGCGCAGGCCTACTGTTTTTTGAAAATCTTGATGCGTAAGGGTAGAACCGTATTGTCCGAAGACGTATTCCATTGCGATCTTCCAAAGTGGTTCTGAATCGATGAGCACGCCGTCCATGTCAAAAATAACGGCATCGAAATCTGCGAGGTTGGGTTGATGTTTAGTTGTCGACATGATAAAAGCGGACCGTTTCAATTTTGCGTTCACTCATTTTTTCCACTACGAGTTTGAACGCGCCTACTTGAACTTCGTCGCCAACGGACGGCAGGCGCCCCAGGTGACTCAGGATAAGACCAGCCAGGGTGTCGTAGGACTCGGATTCTTGTAGGTGAAAACCATAATTTTCATTGAGGTAATCGATGTCTATGCGCGCCGAGAACAGGTATTCATTGGGTGAGATCTGCTCTTCGGTTAAGGCTTCTTTGTCGTGCTCGTCTTGGATTTCTCCAAAAATTTCTTCAATTACATCCTCGAGTGTGATAATGCCTGCTGTGCCGCCGTATTCATCGGTTACGACCGCAAAATTTCCGACCTGATTGGTGAATTTTTCCAGTAATTCCTTACCACTAATAACGGTTGGTACAAAAGAAATGGGTTTGAGGATTTGCTTGATTGAGTCTGGCTTTTTGAAAAGATCGAAGGAATGGATATAGCCAATGATGTTGTCGATATCGTCTCGGTAAATGATGAGTTTAGACAAGCCTTTGGAAATCATGAGTGCTTTGGCATCTTCTATAGGGTCTTGAATATCTACGGCAATGATTTCAGGTCGCGGAATCATACAATCACGGGCTTTGACTTTCGAAAAGTCAAGCGCATTTCGCAGGAGCAGCATATCACTTACCAGTTCTTCTTCATCGCTTAAATTAGCACTCAGTTCGTCGACGTAATTTTCAAGGTCAACTTTAGAGAAAACCCGCTGTTGTTGTTCCTTTTCAACACCTATTAGCTTCAGAAATCCGGTGCTCATCAGTACGATGAATTGCGTTGGGATAAAGAGTAAAATGTACAAAAGAAGAAGCGGGTAGAGGCCGAGGTCTAAGGCGCGGTTTGGGTTGAGTTGTACGAGTGCTTTGGGTAGAAACTCAGCCGTAATCAGAACGAGCAGTGTAGAAAGGATGGTTTGTAAAATGAGCAAAATACCTTGATCGTGAATGCCGAGTTGTTCAAGAACAGGGTTGAGTTTGGCGCCTGCGGCAATACCATAAGCAACTAGAGCTACGTTGTTGCCGAGGAGCAATAAAGCAATCATGTTGCTCTCCTTGCGGTAGAACAGCGATAAAATCTTTGCTTGTAAGGTGTTATTTTTCTTAACGACTTCGATGCGCAAGCGATTGGCGGAGATGTAGGCCAACTCCATGGCAGAAAAATAGGCTGAGCAAATGAGAGAAACGATGATCAGCACTAAGTTGGAATCCATGAGTCTTATTTTTCGAGGACGTCTTTACCGATATCTTTTCGGTAATAGGCATCTTCAAAGGTAATTTTTGAAATGGATTCATAGCTGCGTTCTAATGCACTTTCTAGGTTTTTTCCGTAGGAAGTAACCGCCAAAACGCGTCCGCCATTTGAAACTACTGAAGGTCCGTCTGGTAAAGTACCGGCATGAAATACCAAGCTATCTGTGATGCTATTCAGGCCGTAAATCGTTTTGCCTTTTTCGTAGTCACCAGGGTAGCCGCCCGCGACCATCATGACGGTTGCTGCGCTTTTATCGTGGAATTGGATATCGCGTTCAGAAAGGGTGTGGGTTGCGACGCCCTCGAATAAATCTAAGATGTCGCTTTTGATACGCGGCATCACGACTTCTGTCTCGGGGTCGCCCATGCGGCAGTTGTACTCGATGACGTATGGATCGCCTTTTACACTGATGAGGCCAAAAAAGACAAAGCCGTTGTAAGTGATGTTCTCAGCTTTGAGCCCTTTGATGGTTGGAATCACAACCCGATTGAGGACTTTATCCATAAAAGCGGCGTCTGCAAATGGTACAGGAGAAATTGCTCCCATTCCGCCTGTATTGAGGCCGGTGTCGCCCTCGCCAATTCTTTTGTAGTCTTTGGCTTCTGGCAATAACTTGAATGATTCGCCGTCGGTGATGGCAAAAACAGAAAGTTCAATGCCGCTTAAGAACTGTTCGATGACAACTTTGGCGCTGGCTTGGCCAAATTTGGCGCCAACAAGCATTTCTTCGAGTTCTTGTTTGGCCTCGTTGAGGTCATCGATGATCAGGACTCCCTTACCTGCAGCCAAACCGTCTGCCTTGAGAACGTATGGGCCTTTCATGGAGTCGAGAAAACGCAAACCTTCAGTAAGTGTTTGGGCGTCAAAGGTGCCATATTTGGCGGTTGGAATCCGATGGCGCGACATGAAAGCTTTCGCAAAATCTTTGCTTCCTTCTAATTGAGCGCCTTCTTTGCTAGGGCCAATTAAGGCCACGTTTTTAAGTGCTGGATCTTGTTGAAAGAAATCGTAAATGCCTAACACAAGCGGTTCTTCTGGCCCAACTACTACCATGTCAATGGCATATTGCAGCACCGCTTGCTTGATCGCTTCAAAGTCATTGAGTTTGAGATCTAGGTTTTTTCCGTGTTTTTTGGTCCCGGCGTTGCCTGGAGCAATAAAGAGTTCATCTAAGATTGAACTTTGGGAGATTTTCCAGGCTATAGCGTGTTCGCGACCGCCTGATCCGAGTAAGAGTACTCTCATGAACAATGAGCTAAAATAGATTCAAAAATACGAAGGCCATCTTCGTTATTGAGGTGCTTGTCTGCAGCGCGTTCGGGGTGAGGCATCATGCCGAAAACATTTTTGTTGCGGTTGGTGATGCCCGCAATATGTTGAAGTGATCCGTTGGGGTTGGTGCTGTCATCTTGAGTTCCATCTGCCGCGCAGTAGGTGAATAAGATTTGATCATTGGCTTTGAGGGAAGCCATAGTTGCGTCGTCGGCATAGAAACGACCTTCGCCGTGCGCAATCGGAATTTGATACGCTTGGTTGGTGTCGAGGTCTTTGGATGGGGCAGCAGTTTGGCTAACCGGCTTGAGATAGACGTTTTTACAGATAAACTTCTGGGAATCGTTGTGCAATAAAGCACCCTCTAAAAGACCTGATTCTGTGAGGATTTGAAAACCGTTGCAAATCCCCATTACATAACCGCCTTTGTTTGCGTGGGCGATCACGGATTCCATAATCGGCGAAAATTTAGCAATGGCACCCGAACGGAGGTAGTCACCGTAAGAAAAACCACCTGGAATAACGATGAAATCGGCACCTTTTAAATCGGTGTCTTTGTGCCAAAGCTCGACTACTTCTTGACCCATTAAGTCTTTTAGTACATAGACCATGTCTTGGTCACAATTGGATCCTGGAAAGGTAACAACGCCAAATTTCATTTTTGATTTTTAAGTTGGTTCAAAGTTAGTAAAAGTCTAGGCTCAAATTGTAAAAAGCAGAAATTTTAGCAATGAGAAACCGAATAAAATATAGAAAAATAAATGAGAGCTGATGCCAAGGCTACTGCTCAAAAGTGCATAAGAAAAATAGAATGAAAAGGGCAGGATAACAAGGCTCAATAAGCCAATTTGCCCGATAAAGAAAAATGCAGCCAACCCTAAGGCAAGGATAAAGAAAGTAAAGACCGTTAAGATTTGTGTTTGTTTTTTGAGTTTCAAGGAGGCTTTATGCAATCTTGCTCTAAGGCCTAGGAGGCTAAAAAGGAGGGTGAGTAAAATGAGCCCTAAGATGGTGAGGTCTTGCCAATTAGGAGCGTAATAGTGCAAAATAGGAAGAAATGAAAAATGACTTTGCTGAAAAGTGAGCCATTCAAAACTAAGTAAACCACCTAGCGGTAGCAAGAAACCGATGACAAGCAGGAGCAGTTCTCTAAAGTAGAAGCCTCGTATTACAATGAACATAAGCAGCAAAACGGGTAGCAAGTAAACAAAGCTAGGTTCGAAAAACACGCTTATTCCAAAGGTAAAAGCAGCATTGAAGGCTGGTTTTTTAGCATTTTGTTGGGGTTTGATTCCAAAGAAAAGACCAAAGCCAAGAATGCAAAACAATTGAGCAACCAGCAACCAACTTGGTGTTCCCCAGGTATGAAAAAAGCTCATAAAAATGAGGTAGTTCAGACTGACAATGAAGGTGTTTTTTTCTAGGAACTCGCGGCTATTGAAGACCCAATTGAGTGCCACGGCATTGAGTAGGAGCATCAGGAAATGCGCTAAAACATTGGCCGTGGGCATTTTAGCGAGATATGGAACGAGTTGCTGAACTTCTAAAGCTGGCCCGAAAGAAGATGTAAAGCCTAGCATGTAGCTGATGAGATACAAAGCGAGTACGGCAGGCAGCAAAAGCAAAACCCCAACGCGGTTGTCTAAAAACAATCTAAGCACCATCAAAAATACCACTAAACCCAATGAATTTCGGTGTGTTGTGAATAAGTCAGCCCGATTGTTTAAAAAGAAAATAAGTTCTTGTTAAATCAACTTATTAAAGCTTGTGTAAAACCTAAAAAATAATATATTTGCTCTCCTATTTTTTGTAAATCGTATACCATGGAAAAGCCAAAAAATCGTTACTCAGATGCAGACTTGGAAGAGTTCAAAGTACTTATCCAACAAAAGCTCAAAGAAGCGCACGAAGATTTCGACTTATTGAAAGGCTCCTTGTCGCATACCGATGACCACGGCACCGATGATACCGGTCGCACCTTCAACATGATGGAAGACGGCTCAGAAACGCTTTCAAGAGAAGAAGTTGCACAGCTTGCTGCGCGCCAAGAGAAATTCATCCAGAGTTTGAACGCCGCATTAATGCGCATCGAAAATAAAACCTATGGTATTTGTAGGGTAACTGGTCTTTTGATTCCAAAAGAGCGCTTGCGTTTAGTGCCTCATGCCACCATGAGTATCGATGCCAAAAACGCTCAAAAATAACGCGTGAAGAAGCCCCTGCTTTTTAGCGTCATTCTTGTAGCGGTGCTCTTACTGCTCGATCAATGGATCAAACTAACGATCAAAACTCAATTTGCCCCTGGCGAATTCAAACCGTTACTTGGTAATTGGCTGGTCTTGCACTACACCGAAAATCCGGGTATGGCTTTCGGCCAGACCTTCGGGGCAAGCATGTGGGCAAAATTATCCTTGAGTTTATTCAGGATTTTCGCTATTGGGCTCATTATCCGTTACTTACTCAAACAAATCAAGCTCGGAACCACCCGAGAATTCCTTATTGTTGTTTCTTTGGTATTGGCCGGAGCCACGGGCAATCTCCTAGACTCTATGTTCTATGACTTATTTTTCAGCATAGATCCTTGCGTACCCTTCAACCAGCTCGCGGGAAGTGGCAACAAAGCCATTTGCCACGCTGGGCATTTTAGTTATGCAGTGGAGCTCAGACATCAGGGCTTCCTGTTCGGTAATGTGGTCGATATGTTTCAGTTTAATGTGCGCTGGCCTGCGGGTGTGCCGCTCGTCGGGGGATCCGATGTTTTTCCTGCTATTTGGAACCTCGCCGATGGCTGTATTTCTGTAGGTCTGATTTGGGCTATTATCCGTCAGAAGAAATTCTTCCCGAAAGAAAATCAAGTAAAAGAGGCGGAGTAAATACTAGAAATTCCACTTCATGCT
>JACCDI011274902.1_pt1 | contig 53253 bp, 41 predicted proteins | sample 7442791 | NCBI WGS metagenome assembly JACCDI01 (sample SAMN15323434, study PRJNA562643) | freshwater metagenome | isolation source: river surface water | place: USA:Blue River Watershed | collected 2017-08-15 | reverse complement strand
TGGCAGCATGGCCAGTTCGTAGCGAATAGCGGATTGATAGTTTCTCCTGAATTTAGAAAAAGTGGAATCGCTAAAAAAATTAAGCAAACTATTTTTCAATTGTCAAGAGAAAAATATCCAAATGCAAAATTATTTGGACTAACCACAGGCTTAGCCGTAATGAAAATTAATAGCGAGTTAGGTTACGAGCCTGTCACCTATAGTGAGTTAACAGATGATGAAGAATTTTGGGCAGGTTGCAAAAGCTGTGTGAACTATGAAATTTTAATGAGTAAGAATCGTAAAAATTGTATGTGTACGGCTATGTTGTTAGAACCAAAAATTGACCCAAAGACAAAATAGGTTTAGGTGATTTCGAATCGAATTAAAAATGATACGATTGTTTTATGAAAATAAAACAAAGCAAACTTTTAAACGGGTTGACAAAAAATAAACATTATGGAAAAGGTAGTACTTGGATTTAGTGGTGGATTAGATACCACATTTTGTGTAAAATACTTATCGGAGGATAAAGGATTAGAAGTGCATAGTGTAATCGTAAACACTGGTGGTTTTACGGAACATGAGTTAAAAAATATTGAATCGCATGCATACGCTTTGGGCGTAAAAACGCATACTACAGTGAATGCTGTTAAAGGATACTATGAGAGCATCATTAAATACTTGGTGTATGGTAATGTTTTAAAAAACAATACCTATCCTTTAAGTGTAAGTGCCGAGCGTTTAAGTCAAGCATTACATATAGCAGAACATGTAAAAAAAGTAGGTGCAAAATTAGTAGCGCATGGAAGCACAGGTGCAGGTAATGATCAAGTTCGATTTGACATGATTTTTCAAATCATGATTCCGGGCATTGAAATTTTAACGCCTATTCGTGATTTACAATTAAGCCGAGAAGCTGAAATTGAATATTTAAAAGGCAAGGGTGTAGCAATGAATTTTGAAAAAGCTGCTTATTCCATCAATAAAGGATTATGGGGTACCAGCGTTGGCGGTAAAGAAACTTTAAATTCCAAAGGCATGTTGCCTGAATCTGCTTGGCCTACGCAAATGACAAAACAAGGAGCTACAGAAGAAATAGTGATTAGTTTTGAAAAAGGAGAAATTAAAAAAGTAAATAGTCAATCATTTGCACACCCGACGGAGGCCATTCAATTTATACAATCCATTGCAGGTGCATATGGGATTGGAAGAGATATTCATGTAGGGGATACGATTATTGGTATTAAAGGAAGAGTTGGTTTTGAAGCCGCTGCTCCGATGGTAATATTAAAGGCACATCATGCTTTAGAAAAACATGTATTAACTAAATGGCAATTATCTTGGAAGGATCAATTAGCTTCATTTTATGGTAACTGGTTACATGAGGGACAAATTTTAGATCCAGTAATGCGAGATATAGAAGCTTATTTAACCAATTCACAAGAACAAGTAACTGGGGATGTATTTGTACAATTAAATCCATATCACTTTCAAATTATAGGTATTGAGTCTCCAAATGATTTGATGAGTGCTAAGTTTGGCAAGTATGGTGAAATGAATACTGGATTTACGGGCACAGATGTTAGAGGCTTTACCAAAATATTTGGAAACCAAACAAGTATTTTCCATAATGTGAAGGAGTCGAATAAAAAATAAGTCGAGTAATTGTGTTGTCATAGTTTAAAACCAAAACAACACTATTTATAAATTATGATAAGTTTAGTCAAATGCAAAAAGTTAATATAGGTATTGTAGGAGGAGCGGGATATACTGGTGGCGAATTGTTGCGTGTATTACTTCGTCATCCCAATGTACATATTAGTTTTGTGCATAGTACAAGTAACGCAGGGGAGTTGGTGAGCAAAGTGCATGCTGATTTAGTAGGCGATACCGATTTGAAATTTGCAAGTGAACTGTCACAAGAAATTGATGTACTTTTTTTATGCGTAGGTCATGGAGATGCTAAAAAGTTTTTAGCAACAAATGAAATTAAGACAGGCATTAAAATAATTGACCTTTCACAAGATTTTAGACTGGCTGGTACAGCAAATATTGGTGATAGAAATTTCGTGTACGGATTGCCTGAATTACAAAGAGAAAAAATTAAAACAGCCAATAATATTGCCAACCCTGGTTGTTTTGCAACAGCGATTCAATTAGGATTATTACCATTGGCTGCTAACGGATTATTAAATGATGTGTTCACAACTGGTATTACCGGTTCAACTGGAGCAGGTCAAGGTTTATCATCGACGAGTCATTTTAGTTGGAGGGCCAATAATATACAAGCCTATAAAACTTTGCAACACCAACATTTAAATGAGATTGGAGAAAGCTTGGCGAGTTTACAAAGCAATCATAACGCCGAAGTGAATTTTATACCATGGAGAGGCGATTTTACAAGAGGTATTTTTATTACCTCAGTCGTAAAAAGTGATGTAAGTTTAGATGCTGTATATGAATTGTACAATGCTTATTATGAAGGCCATTCGTTTACGCATGTTTCCAACAACAATATTGATTTAAAACAAGTAGTGAATACAAATAAATGCTTGATTCATATTGAAAAGCAAGGAAATAAAATGGCTATACATTCTGTGATCGATAATTTATTGAAAGGTGCAGTGGGACAGGCCGTACAAAATATGAATTTAATTTCTGGACTGGATGAAACAACAGGGTTACAATTAAAAGCTAATTATTTTTAAAAAACCTAATCATCTATTATTCAAAATAAAATATTGATTTTTAATGCTAAGATTTAATCCAAAAAATATTTAACATGTCTTTATTCAACGTTTATCCTTTAAATCCAATCGCGATCACCAAAGCTGAAGGCAGCCGTGTGTGGGATGATAAAGGACAAGCATATTTAGATATGTATGGAGGTCATGCAGTAATTAGTATTGGACATACACACCCTCATTGGGTTAAGCGCATTGAGGATCAATTGCATGCGATTGCGTTTTATTCTAATTCAGTAATCATGCCAATTCAAGATGAGCTGGCAACGGCTTTGAATGAAATTAGTGGTAAAAAGGATTATCAATTATTTCTTTGTAACAGTGGCGCAGAAGCGAATGAAAATGCTTTAAAATTAGCCAGCTTTCATACGGGTAGAAAAAAAGTAGTTGCTTTCAAAAAAGCATTCCACGGCCGTACCTCCTTAGCAGTTGCTGCAACTGACAACCCAAGTATTGTGGCACCTGTAAACGAAACGAATAATATTATCTTTTTACCATTTAATGATTTAGCTGCATTGCAATCATGTTTTACTGAACAAGGAAATGAAATAGCTGCTGTTATTATTGAAGGTATACAAGGAGTCGCAGGTATTCATGAAGCAAGTGTTGCATTTTTACAAGCGATTAGAAAAGTATGTGATGATTTTGGTGCAGTATATATTGCGGATAGTGTACAATGTGGTTATGGCCGTTCAGGTCAGTTTTTTGCCCATGACCATGCTGGTGTGAATGCTGACATATATTCAATGGCAAAGGGTATGGGTAATGGCTTCCCCATAGGTGGAATTTTAATTGCACCGCATATTCAAGCAAAATTTGGAATGCTGGGTACTACTTTTGGTGGTAACCCAATGGCTTGTGCTGCAGCATTAGCAGTAATCGAAGTAATGCAAAAAGAAAATTTGATAAAGGCTTCGGAAGAAAAAGGGAACTATTTGATTCATGCATTAAAAAATACTTCAGGCGTAAAAACAGTGAGAGGGCGTGGTTTAATGATTGGATTTGAAATGGAAGAAGGTTTAGAGGAAGTGCGAAAAGTTTTATTGAACGACTTAAAAATATTCACAGGTGAAGCGAAACCAAATGTGATTCGATTATTACCATCATTGGCAATATCTATGGATGATATCAAATTATTTTTAACAGGGTTGAATAAGGCAATTCAACAAATGAAGCAAAAAGCAACATAAGCGCATGAAACAATTTATTTCGGTGAAGGATGTGGCGGATATCAATGCATTAGTGCAAAAGGCATTGCAGTATAAGGCAAATCCATTTGCAGATAAGCGCTTAGGCATAAATAAACGTATTGGCTTGTTGTTTTTGAATCCAAGTTTAAGAACTCGATTGAGTACACAGGTAGCTGCGCAAAATTTAGGTATGGAGCCGATTGTTTTTAATGTTGACAAGGAAGGGTGGGCTTTAGAATTTGCAGAAGGTGCTATCATGAATGGAACGACTGTCGAACATATAAAGGATGCTGCTCCAGTACTGGGTAACTATTTTGATATTTTATGTATTAGGACATTTCCAGGTTTGCAAAATAAAGCGCAAGATTATAGCGAAACAATTATTCATCAATTTATAAAGTATGCAGGAATTCCTGTTGTCAGTTTAGAGTCTGCTACTTTACATCCGCTTCAATCATTAACTGATTTAATCACCATTAAAGAGTCAATCCAAACTAATGGGCAATTGAAAAATAAAAAAGCTAAAGTTGTTTTAACATGGGCGCCGCATATTAAACCTATTCCTCAATGTGTTGCAAATAGTTTTAGTGAATGGATGACTGCTTGGGGCGAGGCTGATTTTGTGATTACGCATCCAGAGGGCTATGAATTATCAACTGAATTTACAAATGGGGCTAAAGTAGTATATAATCAGGAGGAGGCTTTAAAAGATGCTGATTTTGTTTATGTAAAAAATTGGAGTAGTTATCGTGATTATGGAAAAGTGCTTACCACGGATCCAAGCTGGATGTTGACAAATGAGAAATTGTCAAAAACCAATGATGCGAAAGTAATGCACTGCTTACCAGTACGCCGTAACGTTGAATTGAGTGATGAAATATTAGACGGTAAAAATAGTTTAGTAACTAAGGAAGCATCAAATAGGGTATGGGCTGCGCAAGCGGTATTGTCAGAAATATTAAAAAATAATGTATAATTATTTGTTGAATAAATAACCATGGAAAATTTATATGTCATTAAAATAGGAGGAAATATTGTTGACAATCCAGCATTGTTGACGGAATTCCTTACTGCCTTTTCGAAAATAAAGGGACAGGCAATTTTAGTACATGGTGGCGGTAAATTAGCGACCAGTTTAGCGGCTGAATTAGGAGTTGCTCAAACCATGGTTGAAGGAAGACGTATTACAGACGAAGCAACATTGAAAATCGTCACCATGGTTTATGCGGGCTATATCAATAAAAACATAGTTGCACAATTACAAGCATTAGGCATTAATGCTATGGGTTTAACAGGTGCAGATGGAAATTTAATCAGTGCACATAAAAGAACGGGTGCTCATATTGATTATGGATTTGTGGGAGATGTTGATGGTATTAATGATGCATTAATTACACAATTACTCACTACAAATTCCAAATTAGTAGTTGCACCCATTACACATGACGGTCATGGCCAATTGCTTAATACAAATGCCGATACCATTGCACAAAGTATTGCTACGGGAATGTCTAGGCATTATGAAGTGCATTTAATTTATGGATTCGAAAAAGAAGGTGTATTATCAGACGTTAATGATCCAAGTTCAGTGATTGCGTTTATTAATCGATCGGTTTACGGTTCATTAAAAGATCAAAAAGTCATTTTTGAAGGGATGATTCCTAAAATTGACAACGCTTATTTAGCATTAGAAGGTGGTGTACAATCTGTCATCATTGGGAAAGCTGAAAAATTGAATCAATTAATTAACGGTAACGCAGGTACCACAATTAAAATATAATGTCACAGACAAATAACATACAAGAAAATAGTGCTCAAATAAGTTTACTACAAAAGGAGGCGAAGCAGTTGTTATCAAAATTAATTGCAACACCTTCTTTTAGCAAAGAGGAAAATAAAACGGCCGATTTATTGCAGGATTATTTACATCAAAAAAATGTAAAAACACAAAGGGTTAAAAATAATATCTGGGCTTTGAATTTGTACTACGATGCAGCAAAGCCAAACCTTTTATTGAATTCACATCACGATACTGTTAAACCCAACAAAGGGTATACTTTAGATCCTTTTTCGCCAATTGAAAATGAGGGTAAACTTTTTGGATTAGGGAGTAATGATGCAGGTGGATGTTTAGTAAGTTTAATTGCCTGTTTTTTATTTTATTATGATCAGCAAAATTTGCCCTACAATATTATCTTAGTTGCATCCGCAGAGGAGGAAATTTCAGGTCATGATGGAATTGAATTAGCCATTAAATCAATTCCTCCTATTGATTTTGGAATAGTAGGTGAACCAACCCAATTGGAAATGGCTGTTGCAGAGCGCGGACTAATGGTTTTGGATGTAGTAGCAACAGGGAAGGCAGGTCATGCAGCAAGAGAAGAGGGAGAAAGTGCGTTATATAAAATATTGCCAGATTTAAATTGGTTTAGAACCTTTCAGTTTGATAAAGTATCTGATTTATTAGGTGCTGTAAAAATGAGTGTTACTGTTATTGAAACAGATAACAAACAACACAATGTGGTTCCATCAACTTGTAAAATGGTGGTTGATGTGCGTGTGAATGAGTTGTATACATTCGAGGAAGTGTTGGCTATCATTGGTGAAAATGTACAATCTACCGTAACCCCTAGGTCATTAAGATTGCGTTCAACTGGTATTGCATTAGATCATGTTTTAATAAAATCGGGCCTACAATTAGGAAAAGGATATTATGGTTCAGTCACTACTTCGGATAAAGCATTAATGCCTTTCCCAACGCTAAAAATGGGACCTGGTGATTCGGCACGCAGTCATACCGCTGATGAGTTTATTTTTTTAAATGAAATTGACGAAGGTGTTTCAACTTATATACAATTACTTTCAACTATTTTTACATCATGAGTAAACTTTGGCAAAAAAACAATAAAGTAGCTACATCGGTAGAGCAGTTTACCATTGGTAATGATCAAGCTATGGATTTATACCTGGCAGCTTATGATGTATTGGGGTCTATGGCACATACCACAATGCTGTCGGAAGTTGGATTATTGACTAAGGAGGAGCAAGTCCAATTAAAAAAAGAATTGGTTGAAATTTATGAATTGATACAAGCAGGAAATTTTAAATTATCAGACGGTGTCGAAGACATTCATTCACAAGTTGAAATATTATTAACTGAAAAGTTGGGTGATATCGGGAAAAAAATTCATAGTGCTAGAAGTAGAAATGATCAAGTATTAGTTGACCTGAAATTATTTCTAAGAGCTGAATTAATGGATTTAAGTAAATCGGTTATTGTCTTATTTAATTTATTACAAGCAAAGAGCGAACAATTTAAAAATGACTTATTACCCGGATACACCCATTTACAATTGGCCATGCCATCGTCATTTGGTTTATGGTTAGGCGCCTATGCCGAAAGTTTAGTGGATGATATGATTATGTTGGAAGCGGCTTTTAAAATTGTCAATAAAAATCCTTTAGGCTCTGCTGCTGGATATGGAAGTTCTTTTCCCATTAACCGAACAAGAACAACCGAGCTACTTGGTTTTGATACCCTAAATTATAATGTTGTGTATGCGCAAATGGGTCGAGGTAAAGCAGAACGGGTTACTGCAACAGCACTAGCTAATTTTGCAGATACTTTGTCAAAATTAAGTATGGATGCATGTTTATTTATGAATCAAAATTTTGGGTTCATAAAATTCCCTGAGGAATTAACGACGGGATCTAGTATCATGCCGCATAAAAAAAATCCTGATGTTTTTGAACTTGTCAGATCCTATTGTAATCGTATAAAGGCTTTGCCAAATGAAATTATGATGATGACTACTAATTTGCCATCTGGATATCACCGTGATTTACAATTATTAAAGGAGCATTTATTCCCGGCATTTCAACAATTAAAAAATTGTATAGAAATGGCATCTTTAATGATTGAGCATATGGAGGTAAAAAAAGACATTTTGGAAGACACCCAATATCAATTTTTATTCAGTGTTGAGGAGGTGAATAAGTTAGTAAATGAGGGTATGCCATTCAGGGATGCCTATAAAAAAGTAGGAATAGCTATTGAGGAGGGGAATTTCAAATATTCTACCAAATTGGCGCATTCCCATGAGGGCAGTATTGGGAATCTTTGCAATGCTCAAATAGCATCAGAAATGAAAAAGGTATTGAATCGGATGGATTTTGATAAAGTTGACAAGCAAATTGAACATTTATTGAAAAGCTAGCTGTATTTTTGACCCTCAATCGAAACAATCAAATTAAACGTTTAATGATATGAATATGAAAAAAGCCTTTATAGTAACAATTACATTAGTAAGTTCTCTAACAGCTGTAGCACAAACAAAGCCAGAAGTTAAAAAAGGGGCACCTACCACAAAACCTAAATTAGCTTCAACTAATACGCCAGGACAGTCTTTTAAAAATTCAAAAGACAGCGCATCCTATGCTTTAGGTTACAGAATTGCGCAAAGCTTAAAAGGTCAAGGATTGCAGGATGTAAATTTCGAATTGTTTAAAAAAGGAATGGCTGCAGGTGTAATTTCTAAAACAGTAATACCTGATAGCTTAATTGATGTATGTATAAAAAACTACCAAGATAAAATGAGTCAAGAAAAAATCGCAATCAACAGAGCCTTAGGAAAAGCCTTTTTAGAAGCAAATGCTAAAAAAGAAGGCGTTGTCAAAATGACAAACGGCATGCAGTATTTAGTATTAACTGCAGGAACGGGTACTGAACACCCTACATTAAACAGTAAAGTAAAATGTCATTATCATGGCACTTTAATTAATGGTGAAATATTTGACAGTTCAGTTCAAAGAGGTGAACCAATTACTTTCCCATTAAATGGAGTGATCAAAGGATGGCAGGATGCTGTACAATTAATGACAGTGGGCGCTAAATGGAGATTGTTTATCCCTAGTGAATTAGCTTATGGTGAGCGTTCAGCTGGACCAAACATCGGGCCAGGTTCAACTTTAATTTTCGATGTTGAATTATTGGGTATAGAATAATAATTTTCCGAAAAATAGTTTAAACACCCCCAAAATTGGGGGTGTTTTTATTGGTATTATGTGGTAATTTTGAGGTTGATAAATATATAATATGATACAGCGATTTAGTGTGTTTGTTTTGATTGTTTGTTTAGCATATGCATGTTCTCCCAATAATGTAAAAAACGATCCAAATATTGTTAAGCTTTTGGATAGTGCTAAAGTAAATGGAGTATTTGCAATTATGGAAAATGGGTCCGGCCAGTTTACGATTACTGACTTGATTTTGTATAAGGACTCATCCTATGCGCCCTTAAATACATTTTTTAGTATGCCTATTTTATTAGGATTAGATAAGGGTTACATTAAGCATGATACAAGTAGTTGGGTAAGTTTGGATTCAGTGAACTATTATAATGCCTTGATTGAAAAAATCGGCAGATCTGCTATTTTAAAATCAATCGATTCTTTACATTACGGAAAGGGTATTGTAAGTAATGACTTAAATAGTTTTTGGAAAAATGGGTCTCTTCGAATCACTGCCGACGAACAATTAGGCTTTATCAAAAAATTATATTTTGGTCAATTAGCTTTTCAAAAAAAATCTCAGGATCTTTTTAAAAAAATGATATTAAAAGAGGATAATGCAAGTTATCAGTTAAGCTATATGCTTGGATCAGATAAGACCAATGAAGCTCGCTTTTGGATCGTTGGATATGTCGAGGAAAATAAGCATCCTTATTTTTTTGTAATGCATTTTGAAACAAAAAATACAGCATTTGATAATGACCAAGCTGTATCCTTATTAAAGTCTATTTTATTACAGCAAGGTTTTTTAAAAGGGGTGAGATAAACAATTCAAATATTAGTTAATAATATCAATTTTAATATGCAATACTATTGTAACTCTTTAACTGCTTATAAACGAATCATCACAAGAGAAGTAAAAATAGGTAATTTGATTATTGGTGGTGGACATCCAATCAGGGTTCAAACTATGACTACTACTGATACAATGGATACTGAAAAAACAGTAGAACAAGTAATAAAATGCATAAACGCGGGAGCTGAATTAGTTCGTATTACTGCTCCTTCCAAAAAAGAAGCTGATAATTTAGCGAATATCAAAAAAGCATTAATCGAAAAAGGATATACAACACCCATTGTTGCTGATATTCACTTTACGCCCAATGCAGCTGAGATTGCTGCAACCATTGTTGAAAAAGTGAGAGTGAATCCAGGCAACTATGTAGATAAGAAAAAATTTGAACAAATAGAATATACCGACGCAGAGTATATTGAAGAAATAGAAAGAATTAGGGAAAAGTTTACTCCTTTAGTATTAATATGTAAGCAGCATGGAACTGCTATGCGCATTGGAACCAATCATGGTTCACTAAGTGATAGGATTATGAGTAGATACGGCGATACTGCAAACGGAATGGTTGAAAGCGCCATGGAGTTTTGTCGTATTGCAAGAAGCTTGGACTACCATCAAATTATTTTGAGTATGAAGTCCAGTAATCCACAAGTGATGGTTCAAGCTTATAGATTATTATTACAACAAATGCAGCATGAATTTGGAGAATGTTATCCTTTGCATTTAGGGGTAACTGAAGCGGGTGATGGAGAGGATGGACGTATTAAAAGTGCTATTGGAATTGGAACATTATTAGAAGATGGAATTGGCGATACTATTAGGGTAAGCTTAACAGAGGATCCTGAATTAGAAATTCCAGTATGTAGAGATATTGTAAAAAGGTATAATGATCAAGCGTCAAATTTAGCAAAGGACTCCATTTTACCTATAGATAAGCTGACATACAATCCTTTCGAATATAAAAGAAGAGCTACAAAAGAGGTATTGAATATAGGAGCAGGTCAAGTTCCAGTAGTGATTGCAGATCTGAGTCATTTAGAAAACATTTCAAGAGAAAATTTATTGGCTATAGGCTATACTTATAATGCTGATACTGATAAATGGACAATTGGAGATGCAGCAGCTGATTACGTATTTGTAGGCAATAAAGCAATTGATTTTGACTTACCAGGTACTTTGCGTATCATCACTACTGATATAAAAATGGGAATTGGTGCTGAAGAAAATAAATATTTCCCAATATTCAATGTTGACGATTTTATAGCATCTAATCAAAAAAATGCTACCCTTAATTTTGTGATGATTGATTGTTATAGTACAGCCACACAAATTGCTGATGAGCAATTGTTGAGTATTGCAAAAAATCCAACAGTTGTTTTTTGTTTAAGTAGCAAATTACAACACGCCATGCCAGCAGTAAGACGCATGTTTATTAAACTAATGGAATTAGGTATTGACACTCCTGTTATTTTGATGACGGATAGTAGTAATCATACCACCGATGAACATTTAATACACTTCGCAACTGAAACCGGGGCACTGTTGTTAGACGGTTTTGGGGATGGTATATGCTTAGGCGTAACTGAAACTGTTTATAAAGAGTCGGCTGGTAAAATGTCAAATTTATCAGGAAGGAACTATTTAAGTAACTCGACAATCGAACAATTTTTAAACGCTACTAGCTTTGGTATTTTACAAGCCACTAGAACTAGAATTTCAAAGACAGAGTATATTTCTTGTCCAAGTTGCGGAAGAACCTTATTTGAACTTCAGGAAACAACTGCGAAAATCAGAAAAGTAACAAATCATTTGAAAGGCCTAAAAATTGCAATTATGGGCTGTATTGTAAACGGTCCGGGCGAAATGGCTGATGCTGATTTTGGTTATGTTGGAAGTGGGGTAGGTAAAATAACTTTGTATAAAGGAAAGGAAATTATGAAAAGAAATATTGACAGTGAAGTAGCTGTTGATGAATTAATTCAATTATTAAAAGAGCACGGAGCCTGGATTGAAAAATAAAATATTATTTAGAATTATAATTTCATGTACATCATTATATATAGCTTTCTTTATTTAATTTCTTTATTGCCTTGGCGCATACTTTACATAATTAGCGACGGTCTTGCTTTTTTAATGCGTCGAGTTATAAAATATCGTTTAGACGTTGTTAACCATAACTTAGCCATTGCATTTCCTAATAAATCGATTATCGAGCGCAATGCAATCGCTAAGGCATTTTATAGGCAGTTCACTGATACATTTGTAGAGACGATTAAATTATTATCCGTATCAGAAAAAACTTTTGCAAAAAGGTTTACATCAAATTCCGAAGTATTACAAGATTTGTTCAAATCTGGACAGAGTGTTCAATTAATGGCTGGCCATTTTTTTAATTGGGAATTTGCTAATTGGGGTGCGGCTAAATATGGCCATTATCCATTTATTGCAGTGTATATGCCTTTAAGTAATAAGGCCTTTAATAAAATCATGTTTGATTTGAGGGCTAGGTACGGTACCATATTAATTTCAGCAATCCATTTTAAAACGGCTTTTCCAAAATATACAGCACAGGGTCCATATGCGCTCGCTTTAGCGGCGGATCAAAATCCAGGAAATCCATTACAAGCTTATTGGGTGAACTTTTTTGGAAGACCTACGCCATTTGTAAAGGGACCTGAAAAGGGAGCTAAAATAAATAATACGGCACAGGTTTTTGCAAATTTTTACAGCACTAAAAGGGGGTATTATCATACTCAATATGAAGTGATGACAACTTCCCCTAATTACTTTAAGGATGGGCAATTAACCGCTCAATTTGTTAAAATACTGGAGGAAAAGATTAAAGCTAATCCAGCTAATTATTTATGGAGTCATCGCCGTTGGAGGTATGAGTATGATGCAACCATTCACGAGAAATTATTGATAAAATAGCGTTTCATTAATCTTCCAAGAAACTAGTTTTCGTACTATCGGTTTTGGTAATGGTTGGTTTTTTAATGGTTTCAAAACTGAATTTTTCTTTCAGCATTTCTACACCTACCCATCCATCATTGACAACTCTAATATTGTGTATGCCTTGTTTTTTCAAGATACTTGCTGCTAAAGAGTTTGTTGTGCCGTCTTCGCTTATTATATAAATATTAAAATGTTCGTCTAGTTCGGACATACTGCCAGGATCCATAAATTCAGCCAATGGAAGTGAAACTGAATTTTTAATGTGTGACTTATTATAGTCAAGTTCGTTTCTTATATCCAATGGCATCAAAAACTCGTCAAAAGGGATATCCATGGCGAGTTCATCAACTTCAACTTCAATGAGCATGTCGTATTTAAAGCCCGCTGCGCGCCAAGTTTCAAAACCACCTTTAAGAAAACCTATGATATTTGAAAATCCTGCTTCCTTGAAGTAGGCTAAAGTTTCGTTTTCTAATGCAGGATCGAAAATGAAAAGTAAAGGAGATGTTTTTGAAATTGACCCTATAGCTACTGCATATTTTACAGTAGCAAGGGTGATATGTAATGAGTTAGGAATATGACTATCCATCCATTGATCCTTGGATCTTGTATCAATTAAAATATTGTCAGGATTTCCAAGTGATTCCTTGAATTGTTCGATTGATAAAACCATTTTATCCAACTAGTTGTTCTACAAATTGATTTACTTGTTCTAATCTTGTATAATCAACCGTGTAAAAAATAAATTTACCTTCTCTTGTGGTAACAACAATACCTGCTCTTCTCAAAATTGCTAAATGTTGTGAAGCAACTGATTGTTCTAATCTAAGCTTTACATAAATTTCAGTCACTGTCATTTTTTGTTGCTCATCAATAAGCTTTACAATTTGTTGACGTAACTTATGGTTCAATGCTCTCAAAATCATTGCCGCTTTTTTGCTGTGCAACAAATCAACTTTCAATGGTGCTTTACCATTGACTAACATTAATTGTGGTAGTGATTGATTCATAATATTCATTTAATTATTGGGGGTGATAAAAAAATAATCGTCTCGTAAAGTTACGTTATTAATTTAAAAACTAATATATAAATATTTGCGATTTAAAGAAATTCGTATACCGCTTATAAAATAAATGAAATTTTAGGATATTTTCGGAGGAGCTTGATAGAAGTCTTTTAGATAAGCAGGCTTGCTATAGGCTATATCCTCAAAATCATTTTTTTCCCATTTAGCGTTTGCTAATTTAATTAACTCATATATGCCATAGGATTTCTCTGAAAAATATAGATCAGGGTGTTTCGTTAACTCCTTTGCTTTTGTTGCAGCATTTCCTATGCATAGTAGGGGGCCATCATTTAGTAAATTTCTTAAATAAGTTTCGTCTAAAATAATAGATTGAGAATCAATCAATAATGTTTTATCTGCTTTATAAATCGCTCCAAATACTTCCATTCTTCTAGCATCAATCATGGAAAAAATTTGAATGGTTTCTGGCTGCTTTATGACAACTTCATGGGTTAATGCTAGTTCAAATAATAATTCCAAAGTTGACAAACCAATTAAAGGCTTTTGTAAAGCATAGGCAATGCCTTTTGCACTCGATAAACCTACCCTTAATCCTGTATAGCTTCCAGGCCCCATTGTAACAACGATTGCATCAATAGCGCTCATTGTAATATTCAATTCATTCACTATTTTTTGTATAGCCAATTGGACAAATGAAGCATGAGCATTGGAGGTTAAATTTTGTTCAATTGCAAGTAATTGCTGATGATCGCTTATGGCAACGGTAGCCGTTTCGCCGGCTGTATCGATATATAAAAATGTAGGCAAATTGAGCAAATTGTTTTGCAAAAATAAGCTTGTATTTGATAGAAAAGTAAGAAATTGTGCATCTAATTTAATTACTATGTCCAAACAAGTTATTCAAACAAACAAAGTACCAGCACCGATTGGTCCTTATAGTCAAGCAGTTATAGCTAATGGCTTTTTATTTGCAAGCGGTCAAATAGCATTTGATCCTGCTACAGGGGAGTTGGTTTTAGACACCATTCAGTCCGAAACAAAACAAGTGATGGAAAATATCAAAGCAATTTTGGAAGCTGCAAATATCCACTTTGGCCATATTGTAAAAACAACCATTTTTTTGAGTGACATGCAGTTGTTTGCTCAGGTAAATGAGGTTTATGGCAGTTACTTTACTGATCAGTTTCCTGCGCGCGAAACAGTTGCTGTAAAAACATTGCCTAGAAATGTGAATGTAGAAATTAGTGTGACAGCTGTTATGTCATTGTAGTAATATCAATTGTAGTTATAATACTAACTCAATACTAATTATAATAAATTATTTGTAAAAAAATTGATACTGCGTTTTTAGTGTCCAAATTTCATGGGGTTGCATAATATGCAGCCCCATTTTGTTATTAAAACAGTCAGGGGCACCACTTAAGTTTTCAATGGCAATACTTTTTCTATGTGGTGGTGTATAAATTTGCAAATAAGGATAGTTGTGATCTGGTGTAATAACCACTTTATATTTTGTATTTTCTAAAACACAACTAGGGTTATTAGGATCTGCTAAAAACCCATTATCTAAATTAATTTCTTTTAATAATTTACCATTTTCAAAATCATGATTTGGTAATATCACATTCGTTGGAATTAATTCGGTATCATATTCTAGCAGTCCTTTATTCATAAACTGAAGGGTGCAATCATCAATACTTTCAGCGATTTTAAAATAGGGATGCCATCCATCAACCATTGGTATATCAAAATTTTCATTATTGGTAATTTCTGTTTCAACTACAATTTTATGATCCATCCAAAAAGTCCATTTTATTTTTATCTGATAATCAAAAGGATACCCTGCATCTTTTTTTTGATATTGATAGGATAAATAAACTATTGCACATTGATCATTCAATTCAGTATTGTCAATTTCAAATTCCGCATCATAAAGAAGTCCATGAATAGCATGTTTTTGTAAATAAAATTTTTCGATTTTATAACTCGATGTATCAATTTCATATTTGCCATAATTTAACCTGCAACAAAAGGGATTCATTTTAGCACTTTTAAATCCGTTTGATTCAAAATTCAACCAACCCTTACTAAGGTCATTACCATCAATCACATCCAATGGAGTGCTTCCATTTGGTTGGACCCAACTATTTAATAATCCCCCCTTTGACAGTATATCTATATACGCTTTTGTGTCATTATTGGTAATTCTTATGTTCTTGAAATCAAAATGGGGCTGAATATCAATCGTAAAGGCCATGATTTATTGTTTGAATTGAAAATTATATTGGAAACTATTAACTTTGGTTCCAAATACTAATCGAATGTACAAATTATTTTTTATCTCTTTTTTGCTCCTTTCTGTATTGTCTAATGCACAAAAAATGAATAGGTATGATAGTACTTTAAAAATTGGCAAGGTAGGATTTAAGGTAAACTGCACGAATAAGAATCTTGACCGTAATATCGTGAGTATAAAGCCCATAGGATTTAAAAGCGAAGCAAGAGAAGCTGCCTTAGAATTAAAAGGACGAATTGTTTCAGCAGAAATTGACGACTTGAATCAAGATGGTTTTCCAGATATGATTGTTTATATTCTTGATGCCGATAAGAAAATTAGTTTGTTCAGTATTAGTTCACAAAATAACGAATCCATGCAACCCATTTATTTTCCTGATATAACCAATGATGCTGTTTTAAGTAAAGGTTACAGGGGCTTAGATGAGTATAAACTGCTTGAAGGTATTTTGTTAAGACAATTTCCAATATTTGATGCTGATACAACTATCAAAACACCCACTAAAAAAGGAAAGCGAATTATGTATAAAGTAATGACTGGTGATAAAGGTATGTTGACTTTCAAGGTTATTAGAAACTTTGAATACAATTTAGATTAATATCCATCAGCTATTACTATTTTTCCAACACCTTTTTCGGTGCCATTGATATCCCTTACAAAAACAAGATATATCCCTGTGGCTACTTGCCTGCCTTCATAAGTACGTGCATTCCATACAGCCTGTCCACCAAGTGCATTGGTTTGATAAACTAGTTTCCCTGTTATATCGGTTATTTTAACAACTGCGTTTTCAATTAATCCTCTAATCGCAATTAGCCCATTATATGCAGGCGGTATTGGGTTTGGAAATATTTGAATATTTTGTTGATTCATTGCACCCTCAGTTGCAGTACTTCTATAACTTACCATTTGTGTTGATGTATTAAAAAACACTTCACCATTTTTGGGATCAATAATTATTTGAACAATACTATCTGATGGTAGTGGGCTATTTTTTTTTGTAAAATGTTCAATAATATCAATACCATCTTCACTTAATAACCAAGCGCCATTATGGGTGCCAACCCATTTTCGATTTGCCCCATCAACTGCAATGGTATTAACGTTTTCTTTTTGAAATAAATAGCCATTAAAACCATTGCTTTTTACAATGGGCAAATAAGCGTTACAAGGCTCGGAAGTAATATTGCCACAATTAAAAATGGCAATTCCATTATCGGTTCCTACCCATACTGAACCCATTTTATCATTAGCAATACTAGTTACATTGCTACTTGGCAAATTGCCGTTTGTCGAGCCAGTAGTTAGTACTTTCCAGGCCTCTGTTCCATGAACATCTTTTGATTGGTATACATAAATTCCCTGTTTATTGGGAGCAATTATCCACGCTTGTTGCTGATTGTTTACGATGAATTTATCAAAACCTTTAGTCACAAAATTATTTGGAGGTATGATTAAATTCCAACTATTATCGGTTTGTCTAACTATTCCTTGTTGATCTTGTGTAATCCAAAATAATTGATTTGGGTCCATTTGAATACTTTTATAAGCGCCCATATTTTGATTGGGAAAAACTACATCAACTTGTTTGTTTTCATTTGTTAAGTGAACTAAACCATTATTTGTTGTGAACCAATAACTTTTGTCTTTTTTTGAAATGAAGGAAGCGTTTAAATTGGGTAAAGTAGTATTCCCAACTTTTGTAATTTGACTCCATTTATCGTCACTTAATTTTGCAAAACCTATATAGCTATCCCCAAAAGGAGCTAACAATTCATTTTCATTAATAGCTATAATCCCCTTTAAATTTGATATAGGCCCGCCAACTGCTAGCCATTCTAATTGATTGGATTTATGGAGCAATCCCTTGCTACTATCGGCAATCCAGTATTGATTATTTTCCATGACAGATTGCATGGGTGAAATGAGCTGATTACTATCAATGATAATGCTAGCTGTATAGTCTTTATTTAATTGTATTAATGCCCCTTTGTTCGTTGGATAATGTACGCTAATGTTTATATTGTTTATTGTAGTATCTAAATTTATAATTTTTCCATATCCAATGGAGTAAACTATTTTGCCATCAGCCAAATTATAAATGGAACTATTATTATAAGCGAATAAATATTGATTTTGCTGGATAATCCCCTTGATTTTTAAACCATCAAAGTTGACAAATCGTTTCCATTGGTTGTATTGAATCCAATTATTTTTTAAAGCACAATTCCAAATACCATTTTCGGTTGTTGCATATAGGGTGTCCCCTGCAATAATAATATCAAAAGTATTGGTAGATTGTTGATTATTATTGGGGAACCAAGTGTCTTTGATTTCATGCTTAATCAAATCAATAACTACAATCCCAAACTGTGTTGCTAAGTAACAATAATTATTATAAACCCGTATGTTATTTATTTGCCTAAACGGATATAAGTTTGTTAGTTGAATGGCATTAATGTTAAAAATTTCATCACCATTTACAATATCAATATTACTGTTTGAGTATGTTATAATAAGCTGTTCACGATTTTTATCCCAGGCGATATGCTCGATACCTATATCATTTAGACCTGTAGATTTATCGAACCAATTAATAGGATTTTTATTTTCAAATTTGATTATTTGATAAGGGCTTGCGGCATATATATAGTCACCTTTAATTACGTTTCTAATGCTATGATTATTAAAGTGTCCACGCCATTGACCAATTCCCCCTAAGTCATTTTGAGCAACTATTTCGCTAAATATAAATAACAATATTATGGTAAGAAGTCTATTCATTACATTAAGGCTGTATAAATGGCCTCTTGAATTTTTGATCTAAGATTTAATGAGCTAAAAGCTTTATTGTCCCTGGTAGGATATACTCGATTTGATAAAAATATATATAATATACCAAATTCAGGATCTGCCCAAACACAGGTGCCTGTAAATCCTGTATGACCAAACGTTGAAGGTGATGGACTCAAACTTGGGTAAGGGTCTTTGCTAATTGCATTGTCTTTTTCAGGTTTATCAAATCCTAAACCTCGTCGACTAATATTCGTATTGTATGCGGTAAATTGCTCAATGGTTGCTGGATGCAAATATTGCTTTCCTTCCCAAACGCCTTTATTCAATAGCATTAAATATAATTTTGACAAATCCGTTGCATTGCTGAATAAGCCAGCATGTCCTGCAATGCCGCCCATAGTGGATGCTCCCTCATCATGAACACTGCCTCTTATTAATTCATGTCTAAAATAGTCATCATTTTCAGTGGCGGCAATGTTATCGATTTGCGTTTTATTCAAAGGCAAATAACCGGTTGATTGCATACCCATAGGGATATAGAAATGCTGAGCTGTATATTGATCAAGACTCATATTAGTTACTTTTTCAATGATGTTACCTAGAAAAATAAAATCATTATCACTATAAACATATTTACCGGTTGCTGTAACTGGACTTCTTAATATTTGATTACGAATGGTGTCCATCCAGCTATTAAGAAGCCACTTATTAGGTGAAATAAATAATTGATGATTATTGTCTTTATTATTACTTACTACATTAGGTATGAAAGAGCCATCCTTTTGCAGTAAAGATTCATAAAATTTAATATAGGGATATAGTCCTGCTTGATGTAATAACAGCTCTTTTAACGAGATGGATGCTTTTTGATTTCCTTTTACCCAAGGAAGGTAGTCACCAATGGTTTTATTGATATCTATTTTTCCTTCTTCCACTAATTTCATGATACTCACAGTGGTTGCAGTTATTTTTGTAACCGATGCTAAATCATAAAAAGTATTTAAGGTAACATCACTTGTTCCATTTCCTGCCGTTGTGCCATATGCTTTATTAAAAACAATTTGATTGTTTTTTGCTACTAATACTTGACAACCTGGAATAGCTTTTTTATTAATTGCATCAACAACAATTGAATCAATGACATTTAACTTTTGTATTTTAATGTCTCCTGAACCAAACGGTAAATCCTCCGAAATACTTACAGGCAGTTGACCATTCGCAATAGTTTTTCCTTTCAACCAATCAAAAACAGCTGATTGCACATAATCATTATCCTCGTATCCAAAAAGAATATTTTTTAAATTCTTGAAATGTATTGCCGCATATGGATTGCCAAATACTATATGGATCCAATTGCTTGGATGTGGTTCGTTTAAAAATTGTAAAATAAAAGAAGGTATTTGAAAATGATTTGCAGGTCGACGATGGTAACTATGCAAGCCTACAATAACTTGTTGATATTGCTTGATACTGTCTTTAATGTTTGCTAGTGAAAGGCTGTCTTTTGGATTAACATAAAATACTTTTACCTCGTATTCATTTATCAGCGCTTTTGTTATAAAATTGGGCTCGTTTATATTTAAAGCAATATAAGCAGTTGGTATTTTTTTATTTAAATTAGGAAGTGTATTTGCTTTGCAATAAGTCAAGGATTGCTTTGACATTTCGGACTTGAGTACATTTATTGATTTATTTAAATCAATAATCAAATTAGTCGTATCAATAAACTGCTTTTTACTTAATCCATATTTATATTTTGCTGCTAGTATTTTTCTAACTCTTTTATCAATTTCGGCTTCTGTGATGCTACCTTCTTTTATTGCTTGTTTTAATTTATTAATGGAAGTACCAATATCGCCAGGCAAACATAGCATATCATTGCCTGCTAAAATGGCTAAGACATTTGATTCGCCACGTGGAAAATAATTACTAATAGCTTGCATGTCCATAGCATCTGTAATGGTTAACCCTTTGAATCCAAGTTCATTAATTAATAAATCATTAATCGCTCTTGGAGACAATGAAGTGGCAAATTTTGGAGTCGTGTCAATGGCCGGAACGGACAAATGACCAACCATAACCGATTCTACACCAGCCTTAATGAGAGCCTTGAAAGGGGCTAATTCCATTGAGTCAAGGGCTTCCCTGGATTTATTTATAAAAGGTATATCAATATGTGAGTCAGTACTCACATCGCCATGCCCAGGAAAGTGTTTTGCAGTTGCCATTATGCCATTATCTTGTAAACCTTTCATAAAAGCAATACCATTATCAATAACACGTTGTTTATTTTGTCCAAAACTGCGGTCATTAATCACAGGATTGTTGGGATTATTATTAATATCTACATCGGGAGCATAATTAATTTGCATACCAAGCCTTTTAAACTGGTCTGCAATTACAGACCCCATTTGATAAACCAAGCTATCAGTTTGAATAGCGCCAAGCAATAATTGTCTTGGAAACATTTCAACACTATCTAGCCTCATTCCAACACCCACTTCAGCATCCATTGTAATAAATAGTGGCGTTTTTGCAATAGATTGAAAATAATTTGTTTGCAAAGCCTGTCTCACTGGCCCCCCTTGAAAATAACATAGTCCTCCAATATTGTACTTTTTAATGAGTTGACTTATGGAGTCAAGCTTTTTTTCATCCCAATTACTATGTGTACGTAGAATCATTAATTGTGCAATTTTTTGATCTAGGTTTAGGGAATGAAACTGCTTATTTATCCATTTTTTTTCAGCTCTTTTTTCAGACTTGGTTTGAGCACTTAATTGTAATATGAATAAGCTTAGCAAAAGCAACAGGAGACCTTTTTTCATAATCTTGTTTTTGTAGGTATTTCTTTGATTTGCAATTTAAGCAAAAAAAAAGCTTACCCTATGATAGGTAAGCTGAATATTCTGAAAAGGCTTGTAGTGTGACTCCCGCATCGGAAAAGGCTTGTAGTTTAACTCATTCATCAGAAATGGCCTATACCATTTCTTCTTATCAGAAAAGGAATAGTGTGACTCCTTTATCGGAAAAGGCTTATGCCTTTTCCTCTTCTTCCTCCTCGGAAGGAATGGTTGGTTCTACATTATGTTGCTTAAGTTGCGCATACCACTTTACCATTTTTTTCATGTCGCTACCATAAACACGATCGAAGTCCATTTTAGGGAATACTTTTTTAAAGTAAGCTGAAACCGCTTTTGGATCCTTTTCATTAGGTAAAGCATCTTTTGACTTACCCATTGCGATGAAAACCTCGGCTAAAAACACATTTTCATGTGTTGTATATACTTCAATACTTTCTAAATGAGAAAATTGGTGTGCTCTAGAGCTAATGAATTGAGTATTGTTATTTTCAAGAGATTTTGCTATTGCGCCATCATTTTTGCTTGTAACTAATTCAAATAATCCCGACATTCCAGAAACCGATATTAATTTACTGTATTCCATATCATTTTACGTTTATTTTACAAGCGCAATTTACTGAAAAAGACCCAATTTTCATTTTTTAAACTACCTTTGTTTCACTTAAATTTTTAGTATATGCCAGGTTTTGAATTCTTTGGTGATGAGGAACGAAAAGAAGTAAATGACGTTCTTGAAACAGGTATTCTAATGCGTTATGGATTTGATGGTCCAAGAAAAGGAATTTGGAAATCAAAAGAGTTAGAAACGGAAATATGTAAACGTTTTGGCGCTAATTATGCGCAATTAACCTCAAGTGGTACAGCTGCATTAACTACTGCAATGGCAGCATTGGGTATTGGCGCAGGTGATGAAGTAATTATGCCTGCATTTACTTTTGTTGCGAGTTTTGAAGCGATTTTAAGTATGGGTGCCATTCCTGTTCTTGTTGATATTGACAAAACACTAACATTGTCTCCTGAGGCAGTTAAAGCAGCAATTACTCCTAAGACCAAATGCATCATGCCTGTTCACATGTGTGGAAGTATGGCTGATTTAGATGCTTTAAAAGTTATTTGTGATGAACACAAATTAATATTATTAGAAGACGCATGTCAAAGTATAGGTGGAACATACAAAGGAAAAGCTTTGGGCACTATTGGTGATGCTGGTACTTTTTCATTTGATTTTGTGAAAACAATTACTTGTGGTGAAGGGGGTGTAGTCATGACTAATAATAAAGATGTTTATGTGAAGTCTGATGCGTTCACTGATCATGGACATGATCATTTAGGAGTGGATAGAGGTGCTGATTTGCATCCTTTTTTAGGGTACAATTTCAGAATTAGCGAATTACATGCGGCAGTAGGTTTAGCACAAATAAAAAAATTAGATAATTTCCTTGCCATTCAAAAAAAGAATAATCAAATATTAAGGTCTTATATTGAACAAATTCAAGGGGTTAGCTTCAGGGAAGTTCCTGATCCTACAGGAGATAGTTATAGTTTTTTAACTTGGTTTTTACCATCTCAAACAAAAACTGAAAAAGCGATTGAAGCGCTAAAGGCGGAAGGTATTTTGGCAGGTAATTTTTATTGGTATGCAAACAACTGGCATTACATTAGAAAGTGGGATCATTTAAAAAATGCAAAGGGTTTATATCCTCTTAGTGTAGAACAACAAAAAACATTAACTGATTTGCAACACAACACTTTTGAAAAGAGTGATGAAATTATGAGTAAATGTATTTCAACGGCTATAAGTTTGACTTGGTCGGAGGAGCAAATTCATGAAAAAGGAGCTAAGATGTTATCCGTTATACAACAAGCGCTTTCGTAAAGTATAATTATGTCATTAGGTCAGTCATTTCAACAAAAACAGTTACAAAGGTTATCCCCTCAGCAAATTCAATTAATGAAATTGTTGCAAATTCCTAGTGCTCAAATAGAACAAAGAATAAAGGAAGAACTAGAGGAGAATCCTGCATTAGAAATGAATTTAGAATTATTAGATGGGGATGCGTCTACTGCATCTGAGGAAATGAAAGACGATTTATTACAAGGTTTACAAGAGGAGGAAGAAGCGGTACCTGTTGACGAGTATGAATTGAGCAATGAAGAGTTGAATGAATATAATTATGATGACGATGGAGATGTTGCTGATTATAAAACAAAGGACGATTATTATCCAGAATTAGATGATGACAAAGTAATACCCATTAAAGCGGAACTAAGTTTACATGAGTTACTAATGGATCAGCTTAGTATGCTTGCATTAGAGGAAGAATCATATAAAATAGCCGAACAAATAATTGGCAGCTTGGATGATGACGGCTATTTACGAAGAGCATTGCAATCTATAGCCGACGATTTAGCCTTCAAACAAGGGATGTGGGTGGAAGAAAAAAATATTGAAACGATTCTTCAAAAAATACAAAATTTCGATCCTGCAGGAATTGCAGCTAGGGATTTGCAGGAATGTCTGTTACTTCAACTTAAAAGGAAGTTGACAACGGACGATGTTGAAAGAATTCATCAGGATAAAGGTTTATTGATACTTGCCATACAAATTTTGGAAAAATATTTTGAAGAATTTACCAGAAAGCATTTTGATAAAATTCAAAAAAGCATGCATTTGAATGAGGCTGAAATGAAAAATGTAATGCATCAAATTTTGTCTTTAAATCCAAAACCAGGAGCGGAAACGACTCAAAACAATGAGGCCGAAAAATACATTATTCCAGATTTTACGGTGCTTATCAATAATGGAAAGTTAGAGCTCACTTTGAATAGCAGAAATGCGCCGCCATTAGTTATTAGTGATGATTATAAATTAATGCTAAGGGAGTATGAACACAGCCAAAAACAGGACAAAGCCCAAAAAGAAGCTGTGTTTTTTATCAAACAAAAAATTGATTCAGCAAAGTGGTTTATTGAAATGATTCAGCAAAGACAACAAACTTTGTTAAAAACAATGCACGCTATTTTGTTATATCAGGAAGCCTTTTTTTTAAGCGGAGATACGACTCAGCTAAAGCCAATGATATTAAAAGATATTGCTGAAAAAACTTTATTAGATGTTTCAACAGTCAGTAGGGTTGCAAATAGCAAGTATGTTCAAACTGAGTTTGGAACTTATTTATTAAAATATTTTTTTAGTGAATCATTGACAACTGATACGGGCGAAGAAGTTAGTACAAAGGAAGTGAAAGCCATTTTAGGGGAACTTATACAAATGGAAGATAAGCATAAACCTTTAAGTGACGATGAGTTGACCGAACAGTTGCAAAATAAAGGGTATAATATAGCAAGAAGGACAGTTGCAAAATATAGAGAACAACTTAATATTTCAGTTGCAAGACTAAGAAAAGAATTATAAAGGAAATAAAACAATATAAAAGCAAGATTCATAAAATGGAAAATACAACTTCGAAACCCCTTCGCTTTATAGCTCAATTTGTTTCCTATTTGCTCCATCCCTTATTTATCCCGACCTACTTTATATTATATCTTATACAAGTAATACCCTTCGAATTTGCGGGCATCACTGATTGGCAATTAAAATTAAAAGTGTTTAGTGTTTTTTGGTTGACTGCCTTTTTTCCAGCCTTTGCTGTTTTTTTATTGTGGAGATTAAAATTCAGTAATAGTATTTTTCTTAAAACACAAAAAGAACGTGTTATACCATATGTAATTACCATGTTTTTTTATTGGTGGATGTACTATTTAAGTCGAACCTTTTCAGATCAACCATTAGCTTTAAAGTTCTTTTATTTTGGCATTTTTATAGCAAGTAGTTTAGGCCTCATTGCAAATAATTTTATAAAAGTAAGCTTACATGCAATGGGCATTAGTGGCTTATTGACTGCTGTATTATTAGTAAGCGTGTATTATCCTATAAATAATATATTATGGGTGGTAATCGCAGCCTTTTTAGCTTCCATTGTTGTGAGTGCAAGAATGATTGTTAGCGACCACACCAAACAAGAATTAATTATTGGCTTTGGAATTGGGGTACTTACACAAGTAATCGCTTATTTTTGGGTTATATAAATCAATGTTATTCATATGTGGTATCGTTTAGGTCAATTTATTGTTAAGTATAAAAAATCCTGCTTGGCATTTTTGACTTTAGCAACCGTTATCATGGGATATTTTGCCATTCAGGTTAAATTAAGTTATGAGTTTACAAAAGCTATTCCTGAGGATAACCCTAAATTTATTATCTATAAAAATTTCGTAAAAAAATTCGGCGTTGATGGAACAACAATGGTTGTGGGATTTCAAACAGATAGTTTATATAATACATCAACCTTTAATGCACTTGTTAAGTTAAACCAATCCATTAAATCAATACCTGGTGTAACGGAAGTATTAAGTGTTCCTTCGGCCTATAATATTTCAAAAGACACCATCCAAAATAAGTTTGTCGCTCATAAAATATTCATGCCACCTTTTGATAGTGCGCAAAATTTAAAAAGCCAACAAGCTGAATTTGAACAATTACCATTTTATAAAAATTTATTGTACAATCCAAGTAGCCACGCTTATATCATGGCTATTAGCTTTGTCCCTGATTCTATTAATAGTGGAGCGAGGTCTAAAATTATTTCAAAGTTAAACGAACAATTAAACGATTTCAGCAATAAAACAAAATTGGCAGTACATATCAGTGGCTTGCCTTATATCAGAACTGTTTTAGCGGATCGAATTAAAAAGGAAATGCTTTGGTTTTTACTGGGCTCCTTATTTTTATGTGCCATTACATTACTACTATTTTTCAGGTCCGTATCGGCTATGCTTATGAGTTTAGCTGTTGTAGCAATGGGGGTTATTTGGAGTTTCGGTACAATGGTTTTATTGCATCAAAAAATTACGCTATTAACGGCCTTGATCCCTCCATTAATTGTTGTTATTGGTATTCCTAATTGTATATATTTTTTAAATAAGTATCATACATCTTATAAGGAAATACAGGATAAAGAAAAAGCCATTGTTAATATGGTAGGTAGAATGGGTATTGTTACCCTTTTTTGCAATATTACTGCCGCCATTGGATTTTTTGTATTCGCATTCACTAAAAGTCCTTTATTAAAAGAATTTGGTTGGGTTTCGGGAATTAATATCATGGCAATATTTTTTATTAGCCTATTTTTTATCCCGCCAGTACTAACATATTTAAAACCGCCTCAACCTAATCATGTTAAATATTTAGATAATCCTTTTTTAGAAAAAGTATTAATCAAAATTGAAAAATGGACATTTATTCATACTAAATGGGTTTTTGGAATCACCATCGTATTAGTGATTGTTTCTGCATTAGGGTTATTAAAAATTAAAAAAGAAGCATTTATCGTTGATGATTTGCCCAAGCAAGATCAATTGTATACCGATTTAAAATGGTTCGAGAAAGAAGCTGGTGGAGTAATGCCTATGGAAATCATAGTGGATACTAAAAAGAAGAATGGGTTGGTTAGAAGTATTCATCCTTTAGAAGATATTGATCGACTTCATGAGTATTTAAGAGAACAACCTGAGATAGGGAAACCTCTTGGATTATTAGAAGGTATCAAATTTGCCAAACAAGCCTATTATGAGGGCGATTCATTAGCCTATTCATTACCAACAGGAACAGATATGGCCTTTATGGCACCCTATTTAAAAATGGGATCAAATGACAATAAAAAGGTAGGCAATTCGAATCCTATGCAGTTACTTAATAAATTTATCGATAATGATAAAAAAGCGACTCGTATAAGTGTAAATATGAAAGATATTGGAAGTGCTAAGCTTCCATCATTTTTAAATCGAATAGATAGTGCTACAAAAGCTATTTTCGACTCAAGTAAATATGATATTCAAATTACAGGAAGTAGTGTAACTTTTTTAGAAGGAAGTAATTTTATTATAAAGGGGTTAGGGGAGTCTATTTTTTGGGCCTTCATATTAATTACTATATGTATGATTTTTTTATTTAGGTCTTTCCCAATATTATTATGTTCACTTATTCCTAACGTTGTCCCTCTTCTTATCACTGCAGGTATGATGGGCTGGGTAGGTATTGCATTAAAGCCATCAACCGTTTTAGTTTTTAGTGTGGCCTTAGGAATTGCTATTGATGTTACTATTCGCTTTTTGATTAATTACAAACAAGAACTGCCTCATTTAAATTTTCAAGTAAATCAAACGCTTGTACAAACAATTAAACATACTGGAATAAGTATCATTTACACATCCTTAGTGTTAGTGGCTGGCTTTGTAATTTTTTGTTTAAGTGAATTTGGAGGAACAAAAGCACTAGGCTGGCTAACATCATTAACATTAGTAGTAAGTACCTTAACTAATTTAATATTATTACCAGCGCTTATAAAAACATTTATCAAACAAAAGTAGTTTTACTATTTTAAGATACTAGATAGGGTATCTTGTAAAGCTTGACCTCTTAGTTCTTTAGCAATTATATTGCCATTTGGATCCAATAATACATTAAACGGGATTCCTTCTATTTGGTAGCTATTTACCACAGTACTTTCCCATTTTTTAAGGTCACTAATATGTTGCCAATTTAATCTATCCGTCTTAATGGCTTCTTGCCAATCGCTTAAATTGTCGTCAAGAGAAACACCTAAAACAGTGAAGTTTTTCTTTTTGAACTTTTCATATGCTGCAACAACATTTGGATTTTCAGCGCGGCAAGGTCCGCACCAACTGGCCCAAAAATCAACTAAAACGTACTTTCCTTTTAAACTGCTGAGTGTCAATAATTTTCCATTTTGGTCATTTAATGCAATTTCAGGTGCAGGTTGACCAATACTTAATGGCGTTGTTTTTATATTTGAATTAACCTGAGCATTTAGCGAATTTGTGAATTGAATGAGTGGCTCAAACTTTGTTTTTTCAGCAGCTTGCTTTGCAAGGGCTAATACTTGAGCAGTTTCCATGGATCTTAAGCTCAACCCTAATAAATAGTAAAGCATTGCAGGATTTTCGCTATTGCTAATTGTTTCCGATACATATTTATTGATGTCTTCTATTTTTTCAACTCTTTGTTTTTGTAATAAGTAAATAGCACTATCATTTGCTTTTTCTTTTTGCAAAAGATCTAAACTATAAAGTGTTGAGAAAATTGATGAGTCTTTTTGACGGTAATTTTTTAAAAACAACAATAACGATTCACTGGTTTTTGATCCTTTAATCTCATATGATTTATAGCTATTCGCGTCAGCGTTTATTTGAATATTTTTTTCATCATTTATAAAAATTATTTCCATTTGTTGCTCATTTGCAATTCTATAAATCCCTTGTTCTTTTGCAATGAAATCGAAGCTATAATTTCCTTTTTCATCTAATGTAACCGAGTCCAATGTGACAATCGGTTTATCTCCAAAAGGTATTTCCTGTAACAGAATTTTTTGATTTGCTGCATTTTTAATTAAACCTGCAATATTATATCGCGCTTCATTGTTTTTATTATTACAGCCAATAGTTGATAAGATAACAATTAACAGAACGGGTATTAATTTTTTTATTTGCATTTTGCTATATTTTATTTGCAATGATTTAATTTATTTTGACAATTCTTTTTCTAATAATTGTGTTGCCACTTTTGGGTCAGCCTTGCCCTTGCTTATTTTTTTAACTTCCCCTACAAAAAGACCTATTAATCCTTTTTTCCCTTTTTTGTATTCAATTACTTTTTCAGGATTATTTTTTAGTACTTCTTCAATCCAAGTATTAATTTCATCCAATGAGTTGGTTTGTAATAAATTATTTGCGCTAGCAAATTCAAGCGGCGATTGAGGATTTTCCACAATTGCTTTAAACACTTTATTGGATGCAACTGAAAAACTAATTTGTTGTTGTTCAACCAAAGTTAATAATTCAATTAAATAAGGTATGATTTTTTCTAAAGATGAATAGGTGTTGCGGCTTTCATTCAAATAGGCTCTTATTGGGCCAATTATCCAATTTGCTAAGGCTTTATAATGGGTTGTTCGTTTCGTGCATTCAATGAAAAATTCGGCTTCTTCTTTATTTTCACATAATTGTTCAATATCATAATCCGATAATTCATACTTTATTTTCCATTCGGTTTTTATGATGGCAGGAAGTAATGGCAAATTTTGTTTAATACTTTCTATGTATTCATTTGTTAAATGGAAGGGCGCTAAGTCGGGATCAGGAAAATATATATAATCATTTGCATCTTCCTTATCTCTAATTGAAAATGTAGTATCATTATTCGCATCAAAACTTCTTGTTTGTTGAATAATTTGCCCGTTTGTTTCTTTGAGGTGTATTAATCTATCAATTTCAAATTCTATTGCTTTTTTAATATTGCGAATTGAATTTAAGTTTTTCACTTCAACCTTAGTTCCTAAAGTTGTTTCACCTTTTAGTCTGACTGAAATATTTGCATCACATCGTAAACTTCCTTCTTCCATGTTGCCATCACAAATACCAAGCCATCTTACTAATTTTCTTACTTCAGTGACGTATAAAAATGCATCCTGGGCAGAATGTATACAGGGTTCGGTAACAATTTCAATTAATGGCGTTCCTGCTCGATTTAAATCAATTAAAGTGTTTGTTGGTGATATATCATGAATGCTTTTTCCGGCATCTTCTTCTAAATGTATTCTATTTAATTGTATTGATTTTTCGCCATCAGTTGTTTTTATGATAACATTGCCTCCAATACATATTGGAGTGGTGTGTTGTGATATTTGATATCCTTTTGGTAAGTCAGGATAAAAATAATTTTTGCGCGCAAAATAATTATTTTCGGCAATGGTACAATTACAGGCTATTCCCATTTTTATGGCATTTTCAACTGCTTTAGTATTTGTTTTAGGTAATGTGCCTGGATGCCCTAAGGTGATTGGACTTACATGTGTATTTGGATCAGCTCCAAAGCTTATTGCGTCACCGCAAAATAACTTGCTCTCAGTTGATAACTGTGCATGTATTTCTAAACCTATTACCGCTTCGTATTTTTCCAAATTAGCCATATTGCAAAAATACAAGAAAAGCCTCATTTATGAGTGCTTTAAAAAGGCTACAAAAAATGCCCTCAAACATTATTTGAGGGCATTTCAGTACGAGGTTTTTGATGTAAACCTTTCGTGCACTATTTTTTTAGCACATTACTTTTATAAATCAGCTGATTTTAATTTTTTAGGGATTTTAACTTCGATTTTCTTTTTTTCTCCATTACGTTGAATAGTAAATTTTAATACTTGTCCCTCTTGTAATGAATTCCATTTTAAATCATTTACATCGGATACTTTATTTTCATCAAATTGGATAATAATATCATTTGTTTTTAATCCTGCTTTGTCGGCTGGAGATCCGGAGGTAACATTTTTTATTTTAACCCCATCAGCTGATTCAAGGTCTTCTACAGAAATTCCCAATTTTGGTTTTTTACTATCACGATTCATTAAGCCATCCAACTCTTTTAACTCTGGCATTTCAAAATTAAAGTTTTGATCTGGACTTATTCTGAATCCTCTACGTATGTTGGGCATTTGACCTTTTGGTACGAAAGAATATATTTGAGGAGTAGTTGCATTACTAGCTTTATTTTTTGCAAGTGTTGCATTCGTCGTTAATTCTTTACCATCTCTTAAATAGGTAATGGTAATTTTATCATTTGGTTTAAAAACACCTACTGCTTCATACAATGATTTCGGACCATCAATGGGTTTATCATTTATTTTACTAATAATATCATTTGGTTGTAAGCCTGCTTTTTCAGCTGGGCTTTCCTCACTTACCATATTAACTTTTGCACCTTTTTCATTTTCTTCACTCATTATACCTAAAAATGCTGGATTAGCAGGAGGTGGAGGAGGTATCATTAAATCCATTACATCATCACTGCCTTCAGGCATTTCTGGTCGTTCCATGATTTCAGGTTTTTCACCGTTTGAAAAATCTTTAATGATTATGGTTTTGCTTTTTTTGCCATTTGGTGATTTGCCCATCATTTTTAATCTTGGGTCGTTTTTGTCGGCAGGTTTTCCGTTAATCGTTATATTATCGCCATCAACTACAATTGATAAGTTTACATTTTCATTAATGGTTGTATCTTTTTTTTCATCCTCAATAGTTTCAAAGCTTTTTTTCGTAGTAACAGTAACTTCATCGCTTTGTTTCTTAGTGGTAACTTCAATAACTCCTTTTTCACCTTTTTCACCATATTTTTTAATAGCCATGTTGCCTTTAAGCACACTTATGGATTTAATATTATTCGGTGATATGTCTTTCATATCCTTATTTTCGGTAATGACGCCATCAATAACGACTAAAGGTTTATCGCTTGAGTCTTTACTTTCTTTTTTTATATTTACTACCTCCTGCGCATTCACTGAAACAGATATCAATGCAATTAATGCTAAGCTGAGCATCATTTTTTTCATAATCAATAGTTTTATTATTAATAATTGGTCAACCAAAAGTAAGGAATTTTTTGAACTACGAAACAATTCGGAAATGTTAAATATTTTAAAATCCATAAAATTGAAAAGGCCTTTAGCTATTTTTAGCTAAGGCCTTGGAATTCAATTATTTAAAATACTTGCATTGAAAAATACAAGCCTTTCAATGGGTTTACAATAAAGCTGCTACCGCATCAATTACTTTATCTAACTGGGTTGCATCTTGCCCGCCAGCAGCTGCCAATGTTTTTTGACCACCCCCGCCACCTTTAATAAATGGAGCAATTTTTTCCTTGATAATTTGAGGTGCTTGCCATCCTTTTTCTTGAACTAGGCTTTCGCTTATTGCTAAAACTATAGCAGCTTTAGCTTCTATTTCATTTACTAAAACAATGACTGATTTATTTTGTGTAGCACTTAGTAAGGTGGCTAGTTTTTTTAAGTTATCTGCACTGTTCAAATTAACTTTTGCACCTAAAAAAGCAATACCATTTTTATCAATGAATTTACTTGCGTATTCATCAACTAAACTATTGACTTGAAGTGCTTCTTGGCTTTCTAGTTTTTTATTTAATTCTTTTTGACTTACTTGTAAAGATGAAATCGTATCGTTCAGCACATCAACTGATGTATTTTCATTCCACTGAGGCGCACTGAATTGACTATTTAACTTAGCCGCAATAAGTGCACAAGCCTCTGTTAATTGAATAATTTGTTTGTGTAATTTTTCTTTAACATCAGCTATATAAATGTTCGCTGCTTGACCAACAACTGCTTCTATTCTTCGAACACCTGCCGCTACAGACGATTCAGCCTTTAATACAAAATGACCAATTTCACCTGTATGGCCAACATGTGTTCCGCCGCATAATTCAATTGAATAGGCAGGATCCATAACTACCACACGAACCTTGTCACCATATTTTTCTCCAAATAAAGCCATTGCTCCTAATGCAATTGCTTCATCCTTGCTCATTTCATTTATAATAACAGGGACGTTTTCTTTTATTTTTTCATTTACCATTTTTTCAACCGATGCAATTTCAGCATCAGTCATTTTTGCAAAATGTGAAAAGTCAAAACGCAATTGTTCTGCATTTACTAAACTACCTTTTTGTGCAACATGTTTTCCAAGTACATTTCGTAATGCAGCATGCAATAAATGTGTAGCTGAGTGGTGGCTGGTAGTATTTTTTCTTTGTGTACTATCCACAGTCGCTTTTACATGATGGCCAATATTTTTTGGTAAGCTATCTGTAAAGTGAATGAATAAGTTGTTTTCTTTTTTAGTATCTGTCACTTCCAATTTAGAACCATCTTCGAATTCAAAAATACCTTTATCGCCAACCTGACCGCCACTTTCTGCGTAAAATGGGGTGGATGCTAAAACCCACTGATAGGCTTCTTTACCTTTTGCTTTTACATTTCTATATTTAATAATAGTCGTGTCTGCAAAGGTATCCGTATATCCTGTAAATTTAGTTTCATGGTCCTCGCCAACCTGAATCCAGTCACCTGTATCAATAGCAGTGGCTGCTCGACTTCGATCCTTTTGTTGTTGCATTTCTTTTTCAAAACCATCTTCGTCAACATTTAACGCATGTTCACTTGCAATTAACCTTGTTAAGTCGACAGGGAATCCATAAGTATCAAATAATTCAAATACCAACTTGCCTTCAATAGTCTGTCCTTTTGCGTGTGTACTTATAATATCATCAATTCTTTTTAATCCTTTTTCCAAGGTTCTTAAAAATCCTTCCTCTTCTTCTTTAACTACTTTAGATACAAATTCTAATTGACCATTTAACTCAGGAAATACATGTTCAAATTGCTTAGCTAATAATGGCATTAATTGATGCAATAAAGGCTGTTTGTAATCCAAGTATGAATAATAGTATCTAACTGCTCTTCTTAATATTCTTCTGATTACATAACCTGCACCTGTATTTGATGGTAATTGTCCATCCGCAATCGTAAAAGCAATAGCACGAATATGGTCAGCCAATACGCGAAAAGCAACTGCCTCTTTTGTATCACTAAAGTCATAAGTTTTCCCTGTTATTTCCGCAACCAAGTCAATAGTGCCAGTAAACACATCAGTATCGTAGTTACTTTGTTTTCCTTGAATTACGCGTACTAGTCTTTCAAAACCCATTCCAGTGTCAACATGCTTATTAGGTAAAGCTTCTAGACTTCCGTCCTTTTTACGATTATACTGAATAAATACATTATTCCATATCTCAATTACTTGAGGATGATCTTTATTTACTAAATCCCTACCTGGTATTTTTGCAATTTCTTCATCTGATCTCATGTCAACATGAATCTCACTACAAGGACCGCAAGGACCAGTGTCTCCCATTTCCCAAAAATTATCTTTTTTATTACCAAAAACTATTTTTTCGTCAGGCACCCATTTTCTCCATTCTTCTAATGCTACGGTAGATTGTGGTAAGTTTTCTTTAGGGTCTCCTGCAAAAACAGAAACATATAAGCGGGCTGGATCTATTTTATAAACCTTGGTTAATAATTCCCATGACCATGCAATGGCATCGGCTTTAAAATAATTTCCAAAACTCCAGTTACCCAACATTTCAAACATAGTATGATGATAAGTGTCAACACCCACTTCCTCTAAATCATTATGCTTACCACTTACCCTCAAACATTTTTGAGTATCTGCAATTCGATTGTGTGAAGGCGTTTGATTTCCTAAAAAATAATCTTTAAACTGGTTCATTCCCGCGTTGGTAAATAAAAGGGTAGGGTCATTTTTTACAACAATAGGTGCGGATGGAACAATGGCATGACCTTTAGATGCAAAAAAATCTAAAAACTGTTGTCTAATTTCTGAACTCTTAATCATGTGACTATATTTTAGGCTTTGTTCTTCTTAAAAGCTATATTTGTAAGGTTTTTAAAGAGAACAAAGGTAAGAAACTAGAGCCGCTTTTCAAATGAAGAAAATTAAATACTTCTTTAATACAAATACCCTGCGATTTCAGAAAATCGAAGTGCCATTGAGGGTAAGATTATTGCAATTATTTGGATTTATTGCAGCTTCTATGACCACTGGTTTTATTATTGTTATTCTGATTTTTCAATACATTGACTCGCCAAAGGAAAAGTTATTACGCCAACAAAATCAATCCTATCGTGAAAATTATAGTGTTTTACAGGACAGGGTGAAGCAATTGGAGCTACAAATGGCTGAGCTGGAAAATAGGGATAATGAGGTGTATAGGTCCATTTTTGAGGCAGATCCTATACCTGATAGTGCAAGATTAAAGGAAATGGCTACTAAAAATGAGGTTAGGTTGATTCAAAACCTGTCTAGTACCGAACTGACCAATCGAATGGTCGAGCAATTAAACAATTTAATACTAAGGTTGGGTTTTCAAGAAAAATCCTATTTGGACATTGCACAAATGGTTAAAAACAAGGAATTGTTATTAAAGGCAATCCCCTCCATTCAGCCCATTTCGAATAAAAAATTAAATCGAATTGGAGGAAGTTTCGGTTACAGAATTGACCCAATTTATAAGGATATCAGAATGCATCAGGGACTTGATTTTACAGCTCCAGCGGGTACACCTATTTATGCAACTGCTAATGGCACTATTCAAGTAGCTGGATTTAGTCCTGATGGATACGGTAATAAAGTGGTGATTAATCATGGGTATGGATATCAAACCCTTTACGCCCATATGTATAAAATTATTGCACGTAAAGGACAATCCATTAAAAGAGGCCAAGTCATTGGCTATATTGGAAGTACAGGAAAAAGTACAGGACCCCATTGTCATTATGAAGTAATTAAAAAAGGTGTAAAAGTTGACCCTGTATATTATTTTTACAATGATTTAACGCCAGCACAGTTTGATCGTTTATTAAAAGCTGCTGCCAATAACAAACAAAGTTTAGATTAGTAATTAACGATGCAGGTTCATCATTTTTTATCTAACTACTATGATCGGTAATAATTTTCCAACCCTCTTTAGTTTTGTTGAAAATCAAAGTAAATACACCGTTTAAATTGCCTACAGTTCTTGTTAAATGCCATTTTCCAATTACAAAATAGTGGCTTGCATTCAAGGGTTTCATACTTACTATATCAAAATGTAATTTCCCCATTCGACTTGTATCAGGATAATTTTTTTTATAATTTAATAGGGTATTTTTATAACCATAAGTAGGACCAGATTTTCCGATAAACACTAGGCTATCGCTATTTAAATAACCGACCATGAAGGCGTCTAAATTTCCATTATTCCATGCCGAAATTTGGTTGTCTAAAATAGCTTTTATGGCTACTTTGTCTTGATTTTGAGCACTTAAATTTTGCGTCAAAAAAAGGACCATAATGATGATATACTTTTTCATGCTAAATGTTTTGTGTTAATGTTTTTTATGTTGATATTGAAATGACTCAAAAGTTAAGATAAATAAATAAAACTCCCTAATTTGTGCTATGAGTTATAAACAACATTTAAGTAAGGATATTAAATTGGCAGCAATTTTAAAGGAAGATACGCATGTATTAAAACGTCGAAAAAATACCCCTATTCGTTTAATAGCAAGTATCATTAGCCAACAATTAAGTACTAAAGTTGCTAAAATTATTTTTGATCGTTTTTTGGATTTATATAATGGCAAAGAGCCCAATTGTGAGCAAGTACTTGCAACGGATCCGAGTGTATTAAGAAGTATTGGATTGAGTAATTCCAAAGTTGCGTATGTACAAAATGTAGCACAGTTTTTTTTAGACCAGAAAATCACTGATAACCAATTATATAAAATGCAACCTGAGGAGGTAATTGAATTACTCACGCAAATTAAAGGGGTAGGCCAATGGACGGTTGAAATGCTTTTAATGTTTAGTTTAGGACATGAAAATGTTTTTGCTGTTGATGATTTAGGCATTCAGCAAGCAATGATTAAACTGTATAAAATTAAATATGAATCTAAAAAAGAATTGCAGGTTAAAATGTTAGCTAAATCAAAAAAATGGGAACCATATAAAACTTATGCATGTCTGCATTTGTGGAAATGGAAGGACACAAAAGCGCCGGTTTAATTTTCAAGTAAGCTATAATGTAAATAAGCTATAAGGTAAATAACAAATTGATAAATAAGAAATTGGTAAAATAAGTTAATATCAAAATAAGTATAAATTAAAATAAGTTAACCTTTCAAAGGAAGCATTTATTATACTGAATTACGGGCTGCATTAATGACCCCAAACATAGTCCTCGTTAAAAGCTTTTCATAGGATGCTTTTAAGGCAGAATCGATTTCAGGTTCTTGCACTTTACATAATGCATATTGTTGTATCGTTAATAATGGTAATACAATACGGTCTCTTAATAAAATAGAATGTTTTGCTACTGTATCGTTTTCCATTAAACTTTTTGTGTCACTTAATTCAAGATATAGTTGGGTTGTTAATTTAAATTCCTCTTTAATGATATTCCAAATTTCGGTGTAATCGGAGTCCTTGTCAATGTATTTAGTAATGGCAAAACTTGATTTGACCATACTCATCATACTATTGTCAATTAATGTTTTAAAAAATCCGATATTATTAAATAAGGATTGAACTTCCTTCCATTGCCCTTTTTCTTTTAGCACTTGTAAGGCAGTGCCTACGCCATAAAAGCCAGGCACATTTTGTTTTAATTGACTCCAGCTTCCAACAAAGGGGATTGCTCGTAAGTCCTCAAATTTAAGTTCATTCCCTGCGCCACGTTTTGCAGGTCGACTTGCTATATTGCTTTTGCTGTAATAATTTAAAGGACTATATTTTTGTAAATAAGGTAAGAATAATTTATGCTCTTTTAATTGCTGGTAGGATTGGTAACTTATATTTCCTAATTCTTCCATTAATACCCGGTCTTGTTGAGACAATTGTAATTTAGTGTCTGAGAATAACTCATGACTGACACCAGCACTTAATAATTGTTCAAGATTATACTGTGATGAGTTGATGGTACCAAAATTGGAAGTGATAGTTTGGCCTTGAATGGTCAATTGAATTTCCTCATTTTCAACCTGGTTGCCCATGGAAGCATAAAATTGATGTGTTTTACCACCACCTCTACTTGGCGGACCTCCACGGCCATCAAAAAATTTAACAACAATATTATTTTTTCTAGAAATTTTAGTCAATACTTCTTTGGCTTTATAAATGCTCCAATTGGCTTGTAAATAACCGCCATCCTTAGTTCCGTCGCTAAATCCTAACATGATAGGCTGCTGCATTTTTCTAGCTTTTAAATGTGCAGCATATAAAGGATTCGTATATAAATAATGCATGATGGCTTCAGATGCCGATAAGTCGTCAATGGTTTCAAATAGTGGAACGATATCAATATTTGATAAATGCTCATCCCAACCACATAGTCTAAACAATGCATATAACTCCATTACATTTACCTCAGACTGGCAATTACTTATCACATATCTATGACAACCAGCTATGCCATTTATTTGCTGAACTTTTAAAATTGCATAAATACTTTCAATGGTATCAATGGTTATTGTTTCAGTTAAAATTGTGGGATCGATATTATCCTTTATTTGAATAAGCGATGCGATTTGGTCATGTGGTGAAAGCTGTATGTAATTTTCTGGTAAGAAAGCCTTCCCTTTTTTTTCTTTTATGGCCTTATTTACAGCTAACAATACTTGACGGTGAATGCGACTATCCTGACGAATATCAAGTGAAGCAAAATGTGTTCCAAAAATGCGCACTTTATTTAATAAGCTATCTAACTTGGATAAGTATAAAGAATGGTACTCATCTATCATTTTTTTTCTAATCGTAGTGAGACAACCTATAATTTCTTCAGCTGAAATAGGTTTACTTTGATCAGGTCTAAATACATTTTCATATAAGCTTGCTTCCAAAGAACTCAGTAAAGTATCAATTCCTGAAAAAGTTAGTTTTCGTTTTAACTTCCTAACGTCCCTATAATAGCAAACAATAATACTACTTCTTAACGCTTGTGCTACTTTGATAGTAGTATTGGCATTTACAAATGGATTCCCATCTCTGTCACCACCAGGCCAAAATCCTAGCTCGATAAATGGGTTATCACTTTCAAAATCGTTATCAAATACTTCATTCACTATGGTATTATAGATATTGCCAATAGCATTGTAAAAAATATTTTCCAAATACCACATTAAATTCAATGCTTCATCGGTTGGTGTTGGTTGTTTTTTATTGAAAAATGCGGTTAATCCTAATTGTTGTATATAATGATTAATGGTATTATAATCGTTTTTGGCAATGGCTTCACCCATATCGTGAATAATTCCTAATACATTGGAAGGATAAAATTGTGTTGGGTGTGCAGTTAATACAATCCTAACTTTAAAATTTTTCAACTTGTTTTTTAAAGCTTGCTTTTTGCCGGTAAAAGACGCTTCTCTAATAAGCGATTTTATACTTCCAGCACCTTCCATATCGTTAACTGTTGTAAAAGCAGCGTCTTCAATCGCATCAAAAAGCACCACTTGTCTTTCCATGTATTGAACATATTTAAACAAATGATCTATTTTTTCTGCTTCAGTACTAACCTCAGTTTGACGATTAAAAAAGTAATCAATTATTTCAACAGGTGATTTTTCTTTAGCGAATCCTTCTTCGCAGGTTTGAAGCATAATGGGAAGTAATGCTCCTACATTTGCAATACCCGAATAGGGTAGTGCTGCAAACAAGCTATTATAAATAATGTATTTGTCAGAAACATTACTTCTAAATTGTCCTGCATAATTATTGATTGAACTTGCCATAATTGTAGTTTAAAGGTACTACAATTATTTTACAGATGCTTGAAAGCCTTGCTACTATTGATTCCTAATGAATGTTTGTTTTATAAAGAGTTGCTCGGTATATAGGTTGGATAAGTAATGTCATGATAAAATGCAAAGGTCCACTGATTCATTTTTCCTTGCTCCCACCATAATTGTCGCCACTCCATTGCTTTTTTTCCATCTAAATCATATTTAGCTACGAACTTAGATTTCATTTGTTGAAGTTGTGGTGCTTCATCGCCACCATAAAAAAAGGTTGTATTTTGTTCCTTTATCCAAGCAACTTGATGGTATAAGCTATGTCCTGCTGTTAATTTATAATGGATCAAATTATCAATTGTTCCTTCGTCATCGGTCAGCCAAACAACGCCACTATACTCCTCAAGCATACGAACTTGATCGGCTAAATAAGAACTAGTTTGTCCACTTATTGCTAATTCGAATTCTCTTTTTTGTACATAATACTTTGCGTATGGAAAACTAATAAACCTTTCATTATATATTGGATGCAAATAACTTAAACCCCCTGCATGGTCCTTATGTAAATGACTCATGAATACTTTGGTGACACTAGATGGGTCAATACCTATATTCATTAAATTTTCATGAATCTGTAGTTGACCACTATTGTTGAAATAACCCAAGCCAGTATCGAATAAAATAATATCATTATCCGTCACTACAACAAATGGCTGAATTTCAACCAGCAAGCTTCCCTTTGGTCTATTTTGTAAATCTTCAATGGCCGTATTAAATGGAACAAACACTTTTGTTTGATCAATCGTAAAACTACCTTCTGATAATGGATAAATGCGCATATTATAATTTTAACGCAAAACCATTTGCCTGTCAGCATCTAGTCTTAATAATATAAATACAAGAACCGTAAACGTTAACAAGGAGGAACCTCCGTAACTAATTAATGGAAGGGGAATACCTACCACTGGAAACAAGCCAATGGTCATACTTATATTCACCGCAATATGGAAAAAGAATATTCCTACAACACTGTAGGCATAGACCCTTGAAAATGTACTTCTCTGTCTTTCGGCTATGCGTATTATTCTAAATAAGAAAAATAAATATAATCCCATAAAGGTTGCCGTTCCTACAAAACCAAATGCTTCGCCAAGTGATGTAAAAATAAAATCAGTATTTTGTTCAGGAACATATTTTCCTCTGGTTTGCGTTCCTTTTAAAAAACCTCTACCCCAAAATCCACCCGAACCTATTGCAATTTTACTTTGTTTCACATTATAATCATCAGGTTTTCTGACATTCTTTTTACCTGAACCTGACCCTGATTTATTATTTTGACTACAATCATACTCTTTTCCAATCATGCTATAAATTCGAGTACTCTGGTAACATTCAAATACATTGTTAAATATATAAGGAACAACATAACGAATGGTTCCGAAGGAAACCGCCCATATTCCAATGATTAATAAAATTGTATTCTTATTTTTTTTAAACTTTTTTAGCATACTACTAATAAAAATTGCAGCAATGACGGTAAGTATAATAGCTAAAATGGCTGGATCAAGTAAAAGTGTTGCAATGACGAGTATCGCAAAGGATAAAGCAACAATTAAAATAATAGGGGGTAAACCTTCTCGATACATTGCAAATAAAAAAGCACTATACACTAAGGCCAATCCCATTTCATGTTGCATAATGGATAATATGGCAGGAAGTGCAATCATGCCTGCTGCCAATAAATGTGATTTTAATTTCGTAAAATCTGTTTCAGGCTTTGAGATGAATTTAGCTAAAAATAAAGCGGTAAATATTTTACACAGCTCGGCAGGTTGTAAGTTAAAACCTCCTGCAATGGGAATCCAACTTTTAGAACCATTCACATTTTTTCCAAAAAGAAATGTGGCCAGCATTAATACAATACCAACAACGTAGGAAATGTTTGCTAATGCTGTAAAAAATTTACTATCCATTAAAAGAATAAACACACCGACGATGCCGCAAAATATTGCAAAATATATTTGTTTGCTATAGCTATTTTTACCTGCAACCAATGAACTACTTAAATTACTACTTGGGTTGAACTCAACCATAAAAATGCACATAATGCCAATGGCAACCATGGCAAAATATAATATAATAACTGCCAAGTCAGTTCCTTTTGAAAAACTATTTTGATTAGATATTACTGACATTATTTTGGAGTTGGTATCTTTTTTTTCTTGTTATTCAAAAATGCACCCGCTTCTTTATTTAATTTACTATTTATGGGAATTGGAAGTGGGTTAGACTTTTTGGAATTGGTGTCCATCGTTTTTTGAATCGTATCCGCTAACTTTTTAGTTAAAGGGTAATTTTCTGGAACCATTTCCATATCCCAAATATCACTTAATTCATCATTGTTATATTCAATGGGCGCTAAAAAATCTGTTTTATTGTTTCTGATGTACCATTCTTTTATGGATTCTGGCATTAGATCGATATTTGCTAACGCATCAGATTTTCGTTTGCTTTCAACAGTTAGTGTATCATTTAAATATTTTTCCATTAGTAAGGTACTTATAGGACCTGCCCAGGTGGCACCGTATCCTGCATTTTCTACCACTACTGCAACAGCAACTTTTGGATCATCTTTAGGAGCAAAGCAAACAAATATGGAGTGATTTTTTCCGTGAGGATTTTGAGCCGTTCCTGTTTTTGCACAATATTCATGTCCAGGAACTTTAATACCGGAGGCTGTACCATAAACGGTTACATCATGCATGCCTTCTTTGATCACTTTATATATATCTCCTGATATTTTCGTCACTTCTTGTTTTTTTCTAAATTTCGATAAAAGCTCTTTATCATCTAAGTCTTCGTCCTCAATGCTATCTACAAAGTGAGGTGTATAATAATATCCTTCATTAGCAATCAAGGCCATTGAATTTGCCAGTTGTAATGGTGTAGCGGTCATTCTATCTTGTCCAATACCCAATGTTAGCATATAACAACTATTCCAATATTTCGGATTGCCAAAGTCTTTATTATACGCAGCCGTATCAGGGATATTAGCTTTATTTTCACTTGGCAAATCAACGCCCAATTTTCTACCAAAACCAAAACTATTTATATATTCCTTCCACTTTAAATAACCTTTTTTCGCATTGTGATATTTAGGGTTATCTATGGCCATTCTAAATACTTGTAAAAAATACGAATTACATGAATTGGCTAAAGCTATTTGTAAATTTGAAGCATGTCCAGCATTGTTGTGTGTACATTTACGTGGATCGCCGCAGGTAAAATAAGCGCCTCTACAATTGTATCCATAGCTTGGTTCAATGAGTCCTTCGTCTAAGGCGATCATCGCACCCAATGGTTTAAAAGTAGAGCCAGGTGGATATTGACCCTTGATAGCTCTATTATATATTGGACGTGCGGTGTCTGTCAATAATATACCAATTGTTTTTCGTCTTTGGTTTCCCGTAAGTAAGTTTGGATTATACCCTGGGCTGGAAGCCATGGCAATTACGCCTCCGGTTTTTGGATTGATAACAACAGCACTCCCAATTTTATGTTGCAATAATTTTTCAGCTAACTGTTGCACTTCAACATCCATGCTGGTATATAAATTTCTACCCGCTACTGCCAATGTATCAAATTGTCCTTTTTCAAAAGTACCTTGAATCTTTCCTTTATTATCTCTTAAAAATCGCTTCACACCTCTTTGCCCCATTAATATATTTTCATATTGCTTTTCTAATCCAGTCATACCTGCATAGTCACCCATTTCATAACCTTCCTCTTCATGTTTGTTCAAGAAATTTACGTCTACTTCCGCAACATATCCAAGTACATGTTCGGCTGTATTATAGGGATATGAACGTATAGATCTTTCCGTTAGGGAGAAGCCAGGGAATCGATATAAATTTTCGTTTAGTTGTGCATATAATTCAGGAGAAAGAAAAGGTTCAAAAATGCCCGTTTTAACCCTTGAATTTTTGATGATTACCTCAATCATTTTTTTGTTATACTCTTCGCTGCTAATGTTAAGTATGCTACATAAAGCTGCAGTATCTACTCCTTTTGCTTCATTGGGAATAACCACTAAATCATAACTAATACTATTTTCAAGTAATGCACGTTTTCGTCGATCATAAATGATACCACGATCAGGGTAAATAATTTTTCTGAATATAGCATTGTTGTCTGCAGCTAATTTGTATTTGTTTGAAAAAATTTGCAAACTTATTAACTGCCCAATGATAATGACAAATACAAATCCAATAATAATTTGAATGATCCCACCGCGGTTTGAATTATACAATGCCATTATTATCTGTTTTGCTTACGTCTATTCATGATGAGTTCAACTAAAATAATAAGTAATACACTCATTAATGATGTTGCTGTTACTTTACCAATGAAGTAACCAAAACTTCCAAATTGAAGCCATTCCAATAGCACTAGGTAAAAATGATGTATAAAAGTGATAACAAGGGTATAAACGATATACGGTCCCCATCCCATGGTAGCCACACTTGGCTCTTTATTTATTTCCTCAGATGTTTCTTGCGCTAATAATAAATTTAGCAAAGATGGTCTTATATATCCTATTAAGCAAGCAGCGGCAGCATGTAAACCCGGCGTGTTAGTGAATATATCCAAACTGTATCCTAATATAAATCCTAAAATAGTGAGTGTAATTCGGTTGGTTCCAAATGGAAGCCATAGTATAAATATAAAATAAATATAGGGCGTAATAAACCTGTGCAAAGGAGGAACTTCGTTTAAGATGATAATTTGTATCATCAAAAACAAAACAAAACGAATGCTATTTTTTAAAACATTATTCATTGTTTGCCTCAGGTTTTTCTAATTGTTTTTGTTCTGCCATTCTTTTATTCTCAATAATGTATAGGTATTCTAACTTTAAAAAATTAGTACTAGCCCTAACATTTAAGGTTAGGAAATTACTAGCTGGGTCCTTAATAATGCTTATTATTTTTCCTATCATTAACTGTGCAGGAAAGTTCGATGAATAAGGGCTTGTTAACACGGTGTCTCCAATTTTAGGAGCTGCACTTTTTGAAATATTTTTTAAGACAAGTACATTTGGATCCACGCCATCCCATTCGATACTACCTGCAACCTTATCTCGTTTTAACATTGCACTCACCTTGCTGTTTCGATGCAGAAGACTCATTATTTTACTGTAATTATCATTTACTTCAACAACTACTCCAACAATACTTCCATCGGGACTGATGGCAGCCATGTCCTTGGTGATTCCCTGTTTGGCGCCTCTCTCCACCCAAACATAATTTTTTTGAAGCGTAAAAGTGTTTCCAACCACTTTGGCTGGGTAGTAAAAAAACTTTCTTATTTTTTCTAAACTGTCTTTTCTTAAAACAAGCGTTCCTTCTTTAATGGAGGAATCAATAGGTACAAAATTTTGAGCAAGTTGATTACGCAATGCAACATTTTCTGCTACTAATTGTGCGTTGGTTTCTTTTAAATTAAAAAAGTAAACCCAATTATTATATCGGCTATTAATATTGCCTGCTATTTGATTGGTCCATCCACCAAAAAAAGTTTCATGTGATTTACTGTATGAAGACAACATCACTAATGACACAATTTGTAGTATCAAAAAAAGGACAAATGTAAAATTATGTCTTATGAATCCAATGATGTTCTTCAATCGTAGTTGCTTTTATTATCTCATGATGAAAGGGAAACGCTGATAGTTTTTCAACGCAATGCCTGTACCACGTACAACACTTTTTAATGGATCTTCGGCAACATGAACAGGAAGTTTAATTTTCGCACTTAATCTTTTGTCAAGACCACGCAATAACGATCCACCACCAGTAATGTACAAGCCACGACGATATATATCTGCTGCTAATTCCGGTGGGGTTGTTTCTAGCGCCTTTAAAATAGCTTCTTCTATTTTGAAAATACTTTTGTCTAATGCTTCAGCTACCTCTTGGTAGGATACCATGATTTGCTTTGGAATACCAGTTACTAAGTCTCTACCATTTACTGGCATATCATCAGGTGGATTATCTAAATCTTTAATAGCAGCACCTACATGAATTTTAATTTGTTCAGCAGTACGCTCTCCAATTAATAAACTATGATAACGTCTTAATGCTTCCATAATATCTGCAGTGAATTCATCACCAGCAATTCTTATACTTTGGTCACAAACAATACCTGCTAATGCGATCACGGTAATTCCTGTTGTACCACCTCCAATATCTATAATCATATTTCCAACTGGCTCTTCAACATCAATTCCAATACCTAATGCAGCAGCCATTGGTTCATGAATCATATAAACTTCCTTTGCACCTGCTTGTTCAGCACTATCACGCACCGCTCTTTTTTCTACTTCAGTAATCGACGAAGGAATACAAATTACCATTCTCCAACTTGGAGGGAACAATGGTTTTTTTGGATAAATCATTTTCATCAACTCACGAATCATTAATTCAGCAGCATTAAAGTCGGCAATTACTCCATCTTTTAAAGGGCGAACTGTTTTGATGCTTTCATGTGTTTTCTCATGCATTAACAATGCCTTTTTTCCAACGCCTAAAACTTCCTTCATATTATTCCTGTTTAAGGCAATAATTGATGGCTCATTTACAACTACTTCGTCATTGTGAATAATCAGCGTATTTGCTGTACCCAAATCCATTGCGATTTCTTGGGTAAAAAAGTTAAATAATCCCATTATAGTTCCAGGTTTTTATAGTTCAAGTTCAATTAGGCAAAATTCACTTAAAATACTCGAACTACAAAGCTTTTTAATAAATCAATAAGAATAAATTTTTAATCGCCCTAGGACTTAAATTCATATCCTATATCTTTTCTAAAATACATACCCTCAAATTGAATGCATGAAAGGGCTTTTTGGGCGTTCATTACTGCATCTTGTAAATGTTTTCCTTGTGCTGTCGTGGTTAATACTCGACCTCCATTTGTAACTATGTCAGTTCCTTTAAACGCAGTGCCAGCTTGAAATACAAGCGTTCCTACTACATTTTCAGCTGCAGCTAAACCACTAATTGTAAATCCTTTTTTATAATCTCCAGGATATCCGCCACTTACCGCCATTACGGTTGCAAAAAAGGCTTCCTGGTAATCAATATTTACGTCCTCAAGTGTACCATTATCGGCCGCGGCAAGCAAGCTTACTAAATCAGTTTGTAAACGAGGTAGAATTACCTCGGTTTCAGGGTCACCAAGCCTACAATTATATTCAATAACATAGGGCTCGCCACCACAATTCATTAATCCAAAAAACACAAAGCCTTTATATATTAAATTTTCTGTCTGAAGTCCTTTAATAGTGGGCTTTATAATTTGCATTTCCACTTTATTCATAAAAGCTTCATCCATGAAGGGCACGGGACTCACACAGCCCATCCCACCTGTATTTAGGCCAGTGTCGCCCTCCCCAATTCGCTTATAATCCTTGGCATGGCCAATTATTTGATAGGTAATTCCATCCGTTAAAGCAAAAACACTTACCTCAATACCTTCTAAAAATTGCTCTATGACTACCTTAGAGCTTGCTTCCCCAAATTGCTTATTTTGGATCATTTCTTCGAAACTTATAAGGGCTTCTTGGTGTGTAAAAGCAATGATAACGCCCTTTCCCGCTGCTAAACCATCGGCTTTCAAAACAATGGGTAGTGAATGGGCTTTTATATATTCAATTCCTTCCTTGTAGTTTGATTGCGTAAACTCAGCATAGGTTGCTGTTGGTATTCCATGACGTTGCATGAAATGCTTACTAAATGCTTTGCTGCCTTCCAATTGTGCTGCATTTTTTGAGGGTCCTATCACATTAATATGCATGGTTTGTTCATCCCCCGCGAAATAATCGTAAATGCCGTTTACCAATGGGTCTTCAGGTCCTACGACAATCATTTCAATTGCATTTTCTAAGGCAGCACGCTTTAAACCAGCAAAGTCATTTGTTTGAATATTTAAATTGGTTCCAATATTAGCGGTGCCTGGATTGCCTGGTGCTATGAAAATTTGATCACATTGATGACTTTGTGCCATTTTCCATGCCAATGCGTGCTCTCTTCCACCACTCCCAATGATTAAAATATTCATATATATTGATTTGCAACACGAAAGTAAAAATTATTGAAGGGATTTTATTAATTTGGGTCAATTAAAATAAACAATTGATTATGTCAACAGCAGCACAAAAGCATCCAAAGGGATTATATGTTTTGTTTGCAACAGAAATGTGGGAGCGATTCAACTATTATGGCATGCGCGCCATTTTGGTGTTATTTTTGACTAAAGCGTTGCTTTTTGATAAAGTTTTTGCTTCTCAGGTATATGGTAGTTACACTGGATTAGTTTATTTAACACCTTTATTGGGCGGATATATAGCAGATAGATATTGGGGCAATAACCGTTCTATTATTGCAGGCGGGTTAGTGATGGCGATTGGTGAATTTGTTTTGTTTTTTTGTGGTCATTTTTATGATAATGCGGCTATTGCCATGCCATTATTTTATACCGGTTTAGGATTTATGATTGCGGGTAATGGTTTTTTCAAACCCAATATTTCAAGCATGGTTGGACAATTGTATGCAAAAGGAGACTCAAAAACAGATGCTGCTTATACTATTTTTTATATGGGTATCAATACCGGAGGCGCATTAGGTCCCATTGTTTGTGGCGCTTTTGGAGATACCGGCGTAAGTGGCGATTTCAAATGGGCATTTTTTGCGGGCGGTGTTGCCATGATATTAAGTGTAATTACTCAATTGGTTTTCCAGAAAAAATACTTAGTAGATACCGAAGGGCAGCCTATTGGGCAAGCTCCAAAAGATGCACCAGCTTTTTTTCAAAAGATTCCAGTGATGGCAGGATTTTTATTTTTATTGAGCCTCTTAACTATAGCAATGGTATATGTGGACATTAAAATAGTAAGCTATTTTTTATGGCTATTGGTAGGCTGTATTTCGTTAATTGCATTTATTATTTTTTCTGATAAAAAGCTAACTATTATTGAAAAGAAAAAAGTGGCCGTGTTATTTACGGTATCTTTTTTTGTTATCTTTTTTTGGAGTGCGTTTGAACAAGCAGGAGCATCACTTACCTATTTTGCAGAAGAAAATACACAAAGAGATTTAGGATTTTTCGAAGTGCCAACAAGTTTCTTCCAATCCTTAAATTCCATATTTGTCGTGACCTTAGCGCCTTTGGTAGCATGGGTTTGGATCAAGTTAGGTAAAATAAATAAAGAACCATCTTCCCCTTTTAAAATGGCCATGGGCTTAATGCTTTTAGCACTTGGATATTTATGGATTGCAACGGGTGTAAATGGAGTAGGAGCAGGTATTAAAGTAAGTATGATATGGTTAATTGGCATGTATATGATGCATACTTTTGGTGAGCTTTGTTTGTCACCCATTGGTCTTTCATTATTTAATAAATTAGCACCTGTCAAATTTGCTTCTCTATTAATGGCGGTTTGGTTCACAGCCAATGCCTTTGCTAATAAATTAGCAGGTGTGTTTAGTGCATTGTATCCAGAAAATGGGAATGTAACATCATTCGCAGGTTATCAAATTAGCAACCTTCATGAATTTTTCATGTTCTTTGTTTTCATGGCAGGTATTGCGTCCATCATTTTATTTTTCTTGTCAAGTAAGTTGAAGAACTTAATGGAGAACTAATTTTGTTAATTGCTTTGCAATAAAAGCAAAGACAAAGCGTCAACAGAATGCTGAATTTCGAGCCATAGCGTTAAGAAAACATAAGTAATAAACGTTAAGAAAGTCAGCATGTTTGAGCACGTAGTGCGAGTTCTGACTTTTAGTTTATTAGTTATGTTTTTAGCGGCCATGGCGATGATGAAGCATATGGTAACGCTTTGTTTAAATTATTGCTAATAAATGCATTGCAATAAAAAGCAATATTTACAACATTCCTTTTACAATTTCATCCACCACACCTGGGTCAAGTAGGGTTGATGTATCTCCTAAATTACTAGTTTCACCTTCGGCTACTTTGCGAAGTATGCGACGCATAATTTTTCCTGATCTAGTTTTTGGGAGGCCTGTCACAAATTGAATTTTATCAGGCTTTGCAATGGGGCCAATAATGCGAGTTACGGTTTGTAAAATATCTTTACGCACTAAATCGCTACTGCCATGTGTGTCTTGATCGTGGGATCCTGTATAAATCACGTAAGCATAAATACCTTGTCCTTTAATATCATGCGGATAACCAACAACAGCACTTTCAACTACACCTGCGTGCATATTGATTGCATTTTCAACCTCAGCTGTTCCTATACGATGACCGCTTACGTTTAATACATCGTCAACACGTCCTGTGATTCTAAATTGTCCTTCCTCGTTTCTTAAAGCACCGTCTCCTGTGAAATATAAATTATCATAAGTGGCAAAATAATTCGTGCGACACCTTTCATGATCACCATAAGTGGTTCTTAAAATGGCCGGCCAAGGTTGTGTGATGCATAAATTACCACGATACAAACCATCTTCTTTTTCAGTGATTTCATTTCCTTTATCATCCACTAAAATAGCTTTCACACCTGGCATTGGATAGGTTGCCCAGCCTGGTTTTCCTGGTGTTATACCAGCCAAATTTGAAATCATAACTCCTCCAGTTTCCGTTTGCCACCAAGTGTCAACGATGGGACATTTTTTCTTTCCTATATTTTCATCATACCAATGCCATGCTTCTTCATTAATTGGTTCACCAACAGTACCTAAAATTTTTAAACTACTTAAGTCATGATCTTTAACAGGGCCTAATCCAAATCCCATTAATGAACGAATAGCAGTTGGGGCAGTATATAATATGTTCACTTTGAATTTGTCAATGATATCCCAAAAACGGCCAGCATCAGGGAAGGTAGGAATACCTTCAAACATTAAGGATGTTCCTCCAGCGCTTAATGGTCCATAAACAATATAGCTATGACCTGTAATCCAACCCAAGTCAGCGGTGCAAAAGAAAATATCATTTGGTTGATATTGAAATACATTCACAAAAGTATAATTAGTGTATACCATATATCCGGCAACACTATGCACTACTCCTTTTGGTTTGCCTGTGGAACCTGAAGTATATAAAATAAATAAGGGATCTTCGGCATCCATCTCAACTGGTGCTACTAATGGCAATGCTTGTGTTTCCACTTTTTTTATTTCATCTTCCCACCAAACATCTCGACCTTTTAACATAGACACCGCTGTTCTTGTTCTAGTGCAAACAATGACACGCTTAATGGTTTTGTTTCCTACTAATGCATCATCAATAACTGATTTTAGAGGAATGTCTTTCGCACCTCTATAAGCACCATCGCAGGTAATAATATATTCAGCTTTTGCGTCTTCCAAACGGTCAGCTATACTTTGCGCTGAGAAGCCACCAAAAATAACACTATGTATCGCGCCAATGCGCGCACAAGCCAATACGGCAATAGCCAACTCGGGAATCATGCCCATGTATATACAAACACGATCTCCTTTTTGTACCCCATTATTTAAGAGTACTTGTGCAAATTGACAAACTTTTAAATGCAGTTGTTTATAGGTAATAATGCGATGATGTTCCTCAGGATCATTTGGCTCCCAAATCATAGCAGGCCTGTCGCCATTTTTTTCCAAGTGTCTATCCAAACAGTTTTCAGTGATGTTTAATTTACCACCTTTGAACCATGTTACTTTTGGGTCTGAAAAATTCCAATCTAAAATATTGTCCCACTTTTTTTGCCAGGTAAATGTTTCGGCAATCTCACTCCAAAATAATTCAGGTGTGTCAATACTTTTTTTGTAAGCCTCATGATATTGTTCGAGACTTTTAATTTGATAAGGGTAGCTCATATACAATCGTTATAAATAGATGTACCAAATTTACATTTTTTACGCATAAATATTTAACTTGAATGATAACTGGAAAAACGATTGTTATGAATGCAGAGAAAAAACAAAGTAGTATTGCGTTTGTCATTGGGGCATCCTCTGTGGGTACACTTATTGAATGGTATGATTTTTACATTTTTGGGATGTTGGCGACGATTTTGTCAAAACAATTTTTCCCTGCAGAAGCAGGCACAGCAGCACTTTTAAGCACATTGGCCATTTTTGCTGCTGGCTTTATTGTAAGACCATTCGGCGCCTTGGTTTTTGGACGTCTTGGTGACCTTATTGGTCGCAAACATACTTTTTTACTGACATTGGTCATAATGGGTGGATCAACATTTGCAATTGGCCTAGTTCCAGGATTTGCTACCATTGGTTGGGCTGCACCTATTTTAGTACTTATATTAAGATTATTACAAGGATTGGCATTGGGTGGAGAATATGGTGGTGCAGCAACTTATGTTGCAGAGCATGCGCCTGTTGGTCAACGTGGATTTTGGACTTCATGGATTCAGACCACCGCAACACTTGGTTTATTTTTAGCCTTAGGTGTTATTATATTAATTCGATCGAATCAAGGTGTTGAAAATTTTAGTGCGGAATGGGGTGGATGGAGATATCCATTTTGGATTTCGATTTTATTAGTTGGTGTGTCGGTTTTAATTAGAATGCGGATGAGTGAATCGCCTATGTTTTCTAAATTAAAATCAGAAGGTAAGACATCAACCAATCCATTAAAAGAAAGTTTTGGTAATAAAGCTAATTTCAAAATGGTTTTATTAGCCTTGTTTGGAGCAGTGATGGGACAGGGTGTTGTTTGGTATACTGGTCAATTTTATGCACAAAGCTTTATTGAGACCGTTTGTAAAATTGATTTTGTACAATCTCGAAATATTATGTTGGTTGCGATATTAATGGCAACTCCATGTTTTGTTTTATTTGGTTGGTTAAGTGATAAAGTAGGTCGTAAATGGATAATGCTATTGGGTATGTTATTGGCGATTTTAACATACAGACCCATATATAAAGAATTTTTGACCATAACGTCGGCAAGTAGTAGAACCCAAATTATTGATTATCGCATTACAAATGCAGGGCCCTTGATGCCGTTGGTGGATGCAAAGGATAAACATAAAATATACATTCGACAAGTGATTGATACTGCTTATTTAGATGGCTCTCATTTTAAATACACCATTACCGATACGCTAATAGGATATAATGAATTAGGGGTGAACCGTCCTATAAATTTATTGAATCCAACACTCATAAAATATAAATCACCGAAGCCTAATATTGTCATTGAAAAAACAATGGGTAAGTCGGCTACATG
>JACCDI012181879.1_pt1 | contig 53312 bp, 45 predicted proteins | sample 7442791 | NCBI WGS metagenome assembly JACCDI01 (sample SAMN15323434, study PRJNA562643) | freshwater metagenome | isolation source: river surface water | place: USA:Blue River Watershed | collected 2017-08-15 | reverse complement strand
GGCGCGCCCCCGGGCTATGTGGGCTTCGACCAGGGGGGCCTGCTGACCGAGGCGATTTCCAAGAAGCCGCATGCGGTGCTGCTGCTCGACGAGATCGAAAAGGCCCACCCGGACATCTTCAATGTGCTGCTGCAAGTCATGGACCACGGTACGCTGACCGACAACAACGGGCGCAAGGCCGACTTCCGCAACGTCATCATCGTCATGACCACCAACGCGGGCGCCGAGACCATGAACAAGGCGACGATTGGCTTCACCAACCCGCGCCAGGCGGGCGACGAGATGGGCGACATCAAGCGCCTGTTCACGCCCGAGTTCCGCAACCGCCTGGATGCGATCGTCAGCTTCAAGCCGCTGGACGAGCAGATCATCCTGCGCGTGGTGGACAAGTTCCTGCTTCAGCTGGAACAGCAGCTCGGCGAGAAAAAGGTCGAAGTCACCTTCACCGACCAGCTGCGCAAGCACCTGGCCAAGAAGGGTTTCGATCCGCTCATGGGCGCCCGCCCGATGCAACGCCTGATCCAGGACACGATCCGCAAGGCGCTGGCCGACGAACTGCTGTTTGGTCGCCTCACCGAAGGTGGTCGCCTCACGGTGGATCTGGACGACAAGCAGGAGGTGATGTTGGACATCACTGCGCTGCCCAAAAAAGAAGGCAAGGGTTCCAGGTCCGAGCCGGAAGAGGCCACCGCGGACTGAACACCGGGCTGATGTGGGCTGATTGGGGCCCGTTCTGCATCCGTGCCGAAAAGCCGTTGCTGGAGCAGACGCAACGGCTTTTTGCTTTTTCCGTCAGGAAAACCAGCGTAAAAATGCCGCAGCCGACAGAGCAATCACCGCCAGTGCGGCCAAGCAGGACCAGGCGGCGTTCACACCCTGCGTCGACCATCCTGCGGCGAACCTGAGGTAGATGGCGGCCAGAAAAAAACCTGAGGCTGCGCATGCCATTTTCAGAAACAGGGCGGCCGAGGCGATGCCGTGGATGTCCGGCAAACGGCCCTGGAAGGCATAGCTGATGGCGCCTAATGTGGCACCACTGATGGCCTGCAAAGCCCAACCAATCAGCACCAGCCATGCCAGTTGCCGCAAAACGGCCGGACTCTGGCGCGCAGGCCAGAGGGCAAAAATGGCTCCTGCAGTCACAGCAACAGCGCCGAAGTTATGCGCCATCTGCGTGCACGCATACAAAAAGTCCTGCAGTGCCATTCGCAGGAGGTCTTATTGGACCGTGATTTTGTTGCACTGCTCAAGGCCAGTAGGGACATGGGCCCGGGTCACGGCTTTGATGCAGACCTCGTGTGCACCAGACGACAAGGGCTTGAGGTTATGGGTGCCCCTGGCTTCGCGCAAAACCGCTGTTTCCTTGCCATCGACATACAAGTGCACATGGTCGACTTTCGGGCCAGAGACGACTTCGTAAACGACCTGGATCGGGCCGTGTGCATCCAGCATCGCGCCATCAATGGGCGACACCAGTTTGACCGAGCCGGTTTGGGCCAGCGCCGTTGACGCAAACCCCGTAGCGGCCAGCAGCACGGTCGCGGCTGAAATATTCATCATGCTTATCTCCTGTAAGGGGTGTTGAAGATCGGCTGCTGTGGCGCATGCCAGATGCTTTCATTTTGCGATTGCAGACTGCTTGGGTGAGCGGCAGATGTGCCAATGTGTAACGCCCGAAGCTTGTTGCAAGGCTTTGATTTCAGGGCAATCTGTGAGCGATGACAGTGGGTAAGGCCACAGTTATGACAGCACCTTCAAGTGACATCCGGCCAGAGCAGTCGCAGAATGGTTTCGCAGGGGCTTGGATTCCTGCCGTTGGCGAAACCTTCAAGGAGTTCATCATGGACAAGGCAATGAAGAAAACCGTGATCGAAGCGATCAACCGGATTCTGGAACTGGAGTTGGCCGGCGTCGTCAAATACACGCACTACGCCCTGATGGTGTTTGGCTACAACCGCATGCCCATCGTGTCATGGCTCAAGGGCAATGCCGACGAAAGTCTCGCGCATGCCCACAAAGCTGGGGAGATGGTGACCCTGTTGGGTGGTCATCCATCGCTGAAGATCGGCCCACTGCTGGAGACCGAACGGCATGACATCGGCGACATCCTGCGGGAGAGCCTGGAACACGAAAAGACCGCATTGGCGGCCTACTACGACCTGCTCCATATTGCACAAGGTCACTCGGTGCTCCTCGAAGAATATGCCCGCGAGATGATCGTGCTGGAGGAAATGCACCTGGATGCGGTCAACAAGATGCTGCGCAGCCCGGGTGATACCGGGGTGTTCAAGAATCTCTGACTTGAGGGTCAAGACCGCCCGCGTTCAGCGGCGGCGCTTGCTGCCCCCCAGCAGGCTGCCCAGCACCCCACGCACGATCTCGCGGCCAATGGCAGAACCCGCGGTGCGCACGGCGCTTTTGACGACCATCTGGGCAATGCCGTCGCGCTGGCCGCCACGCGGGCCGGTGGTGCCAAACAGCAGGTCCGATACCGCGCCCATCATGCCGCCTTGACCCGAGGCGTTGCCCTCGTGGCCAGCTTGCTCCGCCGGGCTGTCGGCATGGGCGGTGATGTTGGCCTTGAGCATCTCATAGGCTGATTCGCGGTCAACAGCTTGTTCGTACACACCGGCCACCAGTGAGCTTTGCATCAGCGTCTGGCGCTGCTCAGCTGTGATGGGGCCGATCTGGCTGCCCGGCGGCAACACGAAGACGCGCTCGGTCTCGCAGGGTCTGCCCTTGGCATCCAGAAAGCTCACCAGCGCTTCGCCCACGCCCAGCTCGGTGATGGCCGCTTCAATGTCCAGCCCGGCCTTGGGGCGCATGGTCTGGGCCGTGGCCTGCACGGCTTTTTGGTCGCGCGGGGTGAAGGCGCGCAGCGCGTGCTGCACCCGGTTGCCCAGCTGGCCGAGCACGCTGTCGGGGATGTCCAGCGGGTTTTGCGTCACGAAATACACCCCCACGCCCTTGGAGCGCACCAGGCGCACCACCAGCTCGATGCGCTCGACCAGCGCCGCCGGCGCGTCCTTGAACAGCAGGTGGGCTTCGTCAAAAAAGAAGACCAGCTTGGGTTTTTCGGGGTCGCCAATCTCGGGCAGCTGCTCGAAGAGTTCGGACAGCATCCAGAGCAGGAAGGTGGCGTACAGGCGAGGGGCGTTGAGCAATTTGTCGGCCGCCAGGATGTTCACCACGCCCATGCCTTTCGCATCGGTCTGCATGAAGTCCTGGATGTTGAGCATGGGCTCGCCAAAAAACTGGTCGCCGCCTTGCTCCTCGATCTGCAGCAGCCCGCGCTGGATGGCGCCAATGCTGGCCGCGCTGATGTTGCCGTAGGCGGTGGTGAACTGCCGCGCGTTGTCGCCCACATGCCGGAGCATGGCGCGCAGGTCCTTCATGTCCAGCAGCAGCAGGTGGTTGTCGTCGGCGATCCGGAAGACCAGACTCAGTACGCCGGCCTGTGTTTCGTTGAGCCCAAGCATCCGCGAGAGCAGCAGTGGGCCCATGTCGCTCACGGTGGCGCGAACCGGATGGCCTTGCTGGCCAAACACGTCCCACAGCGTGGTGGGGCAGGCCAAGGGCTCGGGCAGCTCTATGCCACGCTCGGCCAGCACCTTGCCCAGTTTGCCACCGATCTGACCGGGCTGGCTGATGCCGGTCAAATCTCCTTTGACGTCGGCCATGAAGACCGGCACGCCGATGCGCGAGAAGTTTTCGGCAAGGGTTTGCAAAGTGACGGTTTTGCCGGTGCCGGTGGCGCCGGTGATCAGGCCGTGTCGGTTGGCCAGGCCAGGCAGGAGCAGGCATTGGGCATGGGCGTTGCGTGCAATCGGCATCGGTTCGGTCATGTTCTGGGCTCCCCGGTCTCAAAAAGTAAAATCCAGGGCAGATTACACCAACACGCAAGGATTTTTCGATGGCTGGCCACAGCAAATGGGCAAACATTCAGCACCGCAAGGGACGTCAGGACGAAAAACGCGGCCGCATCTGGACCCGCCTGATCCGCGAGATCATGGTGGCCGCCCGCACTGGCGGCGGTGACCTCAGCGCAAACCCCCGCCTGCGTCTGGCCGTGGACAAGGCCAAGGCCGCCAACATGCCGGCCGACAACATCAAGCGCAACATCGACAAGGCCACCGGCAACCTCGAAGGCGTGAGCTACGAGGAAATCCGCTACGAGGGCTACGGCATCGGCGGTGCAGCCATCATCGTCGACACCATGACCGACAACCGCGTGCGCACGGTGGCGGAGGTGCGCCACGCCTTTGCCAAACACGGCGGTAATCTGGGCACCGAAGGCTCGGTGGCCTTTCAGTTCAAGAACGTGGGTCAACTGATTTTTGCCCCCGGCACCAGCGAAGACCAGGTCATGGAAGTGGCGCTCGAAGCCGGCGCCGAGGACGTGATCACCGACGACGATGGCGCCATCGAGGTGCTGACCGCGCCTGGCGACTTCGAGGCCGTGAAAAACGCGCTCGAAGCCGTCGGTTTGAAGCCCGAGGTGGCCGAAGTCACCATGCGCCCCGAAAACACCATCGCCCTGGCCGGCGAGGATGCCGCCAAGATGCAGAAACTGCTGGACGTGCTGGAAGACCTGGACGATGTGCAGAACGTGTTCCACAACGCTGAAATTGACGAATAAGGACCCCCGATGAAAGTACTGGTGGTCGGCGGCGGTGGCCGCGAACACGCGCTGGCATGGAAGCTGGCGCAATCGCCCAAAGTTCAGCAGGTTTATGTTGCGCCTGGCAACGGCGGCACCGCCCGCGACAAGTTGCTGGTCAACGTGCCGATTTCCGATGTGGTGCAGCTGCGCGAATGGGCGCAGGCGAACCAGATCGGTCTGACGGTGGTGGGGCCTGAGGCGCCTTTGGCCGCGGGCGTGGTAGACGAGTTCCGCACCCACGGCTTGCGCATCTTTGGTCCGACGAAAGCGGCTGCCCAGCTGGAAAGCTCCAAGGCCTTTTCCAAAGCCTTCATGCAACGGCACGCGATTCCCACGGCCGAGTTCGAGACTTTCACCGATCCGGTAGCTGCTCATGCCTATGTGGAGCGCAAGGGCGCGCCCATCGTGGTCAAGGCCGACGGCCTGGCCGCCGGCAAAGGCGTGGTGGTGGCCATGACGCTGGCCGAGGCACACGAGGCGATCGACTTCATGTTGGTGGACAACACCCTGGGCGTGACCCACAACGAAGGCGGCGCGCGCGTGGTGATCGAGGAATTTCTGCAGGGCGAGGAAGCCAGCTTCATCGTGCTGTGCGACGGCAAGAACGTCACGGCGCTGGCCACCAGCCAGGACCACAAGCGCCTGCTGGATGGCGACGAAGGTCCCAACACCGGCGGCATGGGTGCCTACTCGCCTGCGCCGGTGGTCACGGCCGATGTGCATGCCCGCGCCATGCGCGAAGTCATCCTGCCCACCATCCGCGGCATGGAAAAGGACGGCATTCCCTACACCGGCTTTTTGTACGCGGGCCTGATGATCGACGCGCTGGGCAAACCCAGGACGCTCGAATTCAACTGCCGCATGGGTGACCCGGAAACCCAGCCGATCCTGATGCGCCTGAAGTCCGATCTGTTCGAGGTGATGATGGCCGCGACCAGCGAAGGCCTCGACAAGATCGAGCTGGACTGGGACCGCCGCGTGGCCCTGGGCGTGGTGCTGGCCGCTGCCGGTTACCCGATGAACCCGCGCAAAGACGACGCCATCACTGGCCTGCCTGCTGACAGTCCGGACGCCATGGTCTTCCATGCCGGTACGCTTGAGAAGGACGGTCAGATCCTGACCTCGGGCGGCCGCGTACTTTGTGTCACGGTGCTGGCCGACTCGGTCAAACAGGCCCAGCAAAAGGCCTACGAGGTGGCGCAGGGCGTGCAGTTTGACGGCATGCAGTACCGCCGGGACATCGGCTATCGTGCCATCCGGCACTGAGCCTTCGGCCATGAGCACGCCACACCCCGTGCAATTCAAAGGCTCGGCATTGGCGCGCGCTGTGTTGCGCCTGATGGGCTGGCGCGTGGTTTTTGAGGGACTGCCGTCCCTGCAGGGCGTGGCCGTGGTCTACCCGCACACCAGCAACTGGGACTTCATCGCCGGCATGCTGGCCAAGTGGGCGATCGGGATTCCGGCGCATTTCTGGGCCAAGGACTCCCTCTTCAAGGTGCCCGTGTTCGGCCGCTGGCTGCGCCGGGTGGGTGGCCTGCCGATCGACCGCAGCGCGGCCAACGGCGCCGTCGGCCAGATGGTCGACACCTTCCGGCAACACGAACGGGAAGGGCGCCTGCTCTGGCTGGGTCTGGCCCCCGAGGGCACGCGCCAGCGCACGCCTGGCTGGCGCAGTGGCTTTTATCAGGTGGCGCTGGGCGCGGGCGTGCCGCTGGGCATCGTGCGGCTCGACTGGGGCCGGCGCGAGCTGCGTTTTGTGGACTTTCTCACCCTGAGCGGCGACGAAGCCGTCGACTACGCCCGGCTGGCCGCGCTTTTTGACGGCGTGCAGGGCTACCATCCCTCACAGGGCAGCCCGATCATGCCGTGGCGCCCGACCAAAGACAGCAAATGACCGACAAACTCGACATCGCGCAGGTGCGCGCCTACCTCGTGGGCCTGCAGGCCCGCATCACCGAAGCACTCAACGAGATCGATCCGACCCCGTTCGTGACCGACGCCTGGGAAAAGCCTGCTGGCGAAAAACTGCAGGGCGACGGCCTCACCAAAATCATGGAGGGCGGACCCATCTTCGAACGCGCTGGTTGCGGGTTTTCGCATGTGACCGGGCCGCAGCTGCCGCCTTCGGCCACCCAGCACCGTCCCGAGCTGGCCGGGGCGCCGTTCGAGGCCATGGGCGTGTCGCTGGTGTTTCATCCTCGCAACCCTCACGTGCCGACGGTGCACATGAACGTGCGCATGATCGCGGCCAAGCCAGAAGGCAAGGACCCGGTGGCCTGGTTTGGAGGCGGCATGGACCTGACCCCGTACTACGGTCACGACGAAGATGCGGTCCATTTCCACCAGACCTGCAAAGACGCCCTCGACCCCTTTGGCGGCGAGCTGTACCCGCGCTTCAAGACCTGGTGCGACCAGTATTTCTGCAACAAACACCGCAACGAGCAGCGCGGTGTGGGCGGCGTGTTTTTTGACGACTTTGCCGAGCTGGGCATGGTGCGCAGCTTCGAGATGCTGCAAAGCGTGGGCGATGCCTTTTTGAAGGCCTACCTGCCCATTGTGTACCGTCGCAAGGACCAGCCCTGGACCGAGCGCGAGCGCGATTTTCAGCTGTACCGCCGCGGCCGCTATGTCGAGTTCAACCTGGTCTGGGACCGCGGCACGCACTTTGGTCTGCAGTCCGGTGGCCGCACCGAATCCATCCTGCTGTCCATGCCGCCCGAAGTGCGCTGGTCTTATCAGCGGCGCGATCCGGTGGGCTCCCCCGAAGAGCGCCTGCTCAGCCACTTTCTGGTACCTCGGGACTGGGTGTGAAGCAGCCGCTGCGCATCGGTGTGTTCGGCGGCGCATTCGACCCGCCGCACCTGGCGCATGTGGCGCTGGTGCGTTCGGCCATTGAGGCGTTGCAGCTCGACGAAGTGCGGGTGCTGCCCACAGGACAGGCCTGGCACCGACAGGGTCGCCTGACAGATGCCGTGCACCGATTGACGATGGCACGACTGGCGTTTGCCGGATTGAAGCAGGTGGTGGTGGACGATCGGGAAATCCGCCGCACTGGTCCCAGCTACACGGTAGACACCCTGACCGAAATCGCGGCGGAACAGCCCAAGGCGCAGTTGTTTTTGCTGATCGGCGATGACCAACGCCGCAGCCTGCCCGCCTGGCACCGGATCGGTGAAATCGCCCAGCTGGCTATAATTTGCGCCGCTGCGCGCGATCCGCAAGTGGCCGCCTGGCATGCCGGCCAATCTGATGATGCCCATGTGTCCGGTCCCGACATCCAGCCCTTGCCCATGCCGCTGATGCCCATCAGCGCCTCCGACATCCGAGAACGACTGTCCCGCCAGGCTGACGTTGCCACGCTGGTGGCGCCTGCGGTTGAACGCTATATTCACGAACACCACCTCTACAGCACACGCTGAGAAAGCCCCACGATGAGCGAAACCGCCGCCAAGAAAGACGTCCAGAAACTGCAGCGAGTCATTGTTGACGCGCTTGAAGACGTCAAGGCCCAGGACATCCAGGTGTTCAACACCGAGCACCTCTCGCCCTTGTTTGAACGGGTGATCATCGCCTCGGGCACCTCCAACCGCCAGACCAAGGCTTTGTCGGCCAGCGTGCGTGACAAGGTGCGTGAGGGCGGCTTCGGCAAGCCCCGCATCGAGGGCGAAGACAACGGCGAATGGATCATTGCCGATTGTGGTGCGGCCGTGGTGCACATCATGCAGCCCGTGATCCGCCAGTACTACAACCTCGAAGAGATCTGGGGCGACAAGCCCGTGCGCCTGAAGTTCGGTGCACCCAAGCCTGAAACCAAAGCTCCTGCCGCGAAAAAAGCCGCCACCAAAAAACCTGCAGGCAAGGCCCTGACGCCCAAGGCAGCAGCCTCCGCAGCGCAAAAGGCGGCTGCCAAAGCCGCCGCGGGTCAGGCTGCTACCGGCAAAACCGCTGCGAAAAAGACCGCCCTGAAGGTGCCTGCCAAGAAGGCCCCGGCCGCCAAAAAGGCCACTTCGGTGAAAAAAGTGGTGGTGAACGCACCCACCAAAACAGCCGGCAAGGCCGCTGCCAAAAAAAGTGCTCCGGCCAAAAAGCCCGCAGCACGCAAAAAAACCGCCTGATCTGCGATGAAGCTGCTGATCGTGGCCGTCGGTCAGCGTGTGCCCGACTGGGCGCAAAACGCGTGGGACGATTACGCCAAGCGATTCCCGTCGGAGCTCAGGGTGGAGCTCAAGACCGTCAAGACCGAACCGCGCGGCTCCAAGACCCTGGAATCGCTGTACGCCGCCGAGCGTGAACGCATCGAGGCGGCGATCCCGCGCGGCTGCCGCATCGTCGCACTCGACGAGCGCGGCACCAACCTGACCACGGTGGCCCTGGCCGCCAAGCTCAAACACTGGCAGCTTGAAGCCGACGATGTGGCGCTGGTCATTGGCGGGCCGGATGGGCTGGATCCGGAGTTCAAGCGCCTCGCCCACGAGCGCATCCGCCTGTCCGACCTGACCCTGCCGCACGCCATGGTACGGGTGCTGCTGATCGAGCAGCTCTACAGGGCCTGGTCCATCAACGCCAACCACCCTTACCACCGCGAATGAGCGATTTCATTTACCTCGCTTCCCAAAGCCCGCGCCGTCGCCAATTGCTGGAACAGATTGGCGTGCAGCACCAGCTGCTGTTGCCTGATCCACAGGAAGATGCCGAAGCGCTGGAAGTGACCCGGGCCGGTGAGGCCCCTGCGCGTTATGTGCAGCGTGTGACCGGCCTCAAGCTCGACGCGGCCGTGGCGCGACTCCAGGCTTTGGGCTTGCCGGCTGCGCCTGTGCTGTGTGCCGACACCACGGTGGCCTTGGGGCGTGAGATCCTGGGTAAACCTGCCGATGCCGCCGAGGCGCGCGCCATGCTGGCTCGACTGGCGGGGCACACGCACCGTGTGCTCACCGCTATCGCTGTGCAAAAGGGCCCCCAGCGCGTCGCGGCGTTGTCCGAATCGTGGGTGCGTTTTTCGCCCATGACCAGCGCACAGATCCGCAACTACGTGGAGTCGGGCGAGCCCATGGGCAAAGCCGGGGCTTACGGGGTGCAGGGCAGGGCGGCTGCCTACATTGAACACATTCGCGGCAGCTATTCGGGCATCATGGGGCTGCCGCTCTTCGAGACGGCCCGGGTGCTGCGCCAGGTGGGCGTGCACTTCTAAACACACAAACCCCTATGCAACAGGACATTCTCATCAATTGGGCGCCCCAGGAAACGCGGGTCGCCGTGATTGAATCGGGCGCCGTGCAGGAACTGCACGTCGAACGCACCCTCGAACGCGGTCTGGTAGGCAACATCTACCTTGGAAAAGTGGCACGGGTCTTGCCAGGCATGCAGTCGGCTTTCATCGACATCGGTCTGGAGCGTGCGGCTTTTCTGCATGTGGCCGATGTGTGGCAACGTCAACCCGAAGGAGAGCCGCCGGCTCAGGCCAGAACCGGGCAGCCGCTGGTGCCGATTGAAAAACAGGTGTTTGAGGGCCAGGCCTTGATGGTGCAGGTCATCAAGGACCCGATCGGCACGAAAGGCGCACGCCTGTCCACCCAGATCAGCATCGCCGGCCGGCATCTGGTTTTTTTGCCGCAGGACGACCACATCGGGGTGTCGCAGAAGATTCCATCCGAGCAGCGCGATGCCTTGCGCAGCCGTGTCCAGGCGCTGGTGGGCGAGGCGGGCGGAGGCTTCATCCTGCGCACCAACGCCGAGGATTCGAGCGACCAGGAGCTGCAGGACGACATCGCCTACCTGCGCAAGACCTGGGCGCGGATCAAGGACGCCTCGACGCGCCTGCCCCCAAAATCGTTGTTACATGAAGACCTGACGTTGCTGCAGCGTGTCTTGCGCGACTTGGTGGGCGAGGCCACGCAGAGCATCCGGATTGATTCGCGTGAACAGTTTGACAAGCTGCTGGCCTTCGGCAAGGAATTCATGCCCAAGGCGGCAGAGCGTTTACAGCACTACAAAGGTGAGCGCCCGATTTTTGATCTCTACAGCATCGACGAGGAAATTGCCCGTGCGCTGGGGCGTCGGGTCGACCTCAAATCGGGCGGTTATCTGATCATCGATCAAACCGAGGCCTTGACCACCGTGGATGTCAATACGGGTGGCTATGTCGGGGCCCGCAACTTCGAAGAAACCATCTTCAAGACCAATCTGGAGGCGGCCCAGGCCATCGCGCGGCAACTGCGTTTGCGCAATCTGGGCGGCATCATCATTGTGGACTTCATCGACATGAGCCGTTCCGATCACCAGGAAGCGGTACTCGCTGAGTTGCGCAAACAATTGGCGCGTGACCGGGTCAAGACACAGGCCGGTGGCTTTTCGTCTCTCGGCCTGCTGGAGATGACGCGCAAGCGCACGCGCGAATCCCTGGCGCACATGCTGTGCGAGCCATGTCCCAGCTGCCAGGGCAAAGGCATTGTGAAGACGCCTCGAACGGTGGTCTACGACATCCTTCGCGAAATCCTCAGGGAAGCGCGTCAGTTCAATCCGCGGGAGTTTCGAGTGCTGGCCGCGCCTGCCGTGATTGACCTGATGCTGGATGAAGAAAGTCCCCATCTGGCCGGTTTGTCGGATTTCATTGCCAAGCCGATTTCGTTGCAAGCCGAGGGCAGCATGGGGCCCGAGCAGTACGACGTGGTTCTGTTGTGAGGACCGAGCCGGTCAGGATCGTTCCTGGGCGCTGAATTCACCGCGTTGATGCAGCCGGGCATAGGCGCCACCTGCACTGAGCAGCTCAGCGGGTTTGCCTTGTTCGACAATGCGGCCGCGCTCCATCACCACGACGCGGTCGGCGTGTTCGATGGTGGACAGGCGATGCGCCACGATCAGGGTGGTGCGACCTTTCATGAGTCGCTGCAAGGCTTCCTGTACCAGACGCTCTGATTCGTTGTCCAGGGCCGAGGTGGCTTCATCCAGAATCAGCAGGGGCGCATCCTTGTACAAAGCCCTGGCAATCGCCAGGCGCTGTCGCTGGCCCCCAGAGAGCTGGTTGGCGTTGTGTCCAATCAGGCTGTCCATGCCTGCGGGCAAGTGCTGCACATGCGACCAGAGGTTGGCCGCTTCCAGACAGGCTTGAACACGCGCGGGATCAACAGTCTGACCCAGCGCCACATTGGCGGCCACGCTGTCGTTGAGCATGACCACATCCTGGCTGACCATTGCAATCTGCGCGCGCAAATCGCTCAGCGACCAGTCTGGCAGTGCCACCCCATCCAGCAAAACCTGCCCAGAGCTGGGTTCGACGAATCGGGGCAAGGTCTGCACCAGCGTGGTCTTGCCCGCGCCAGAGCTGCCGACGAGCGCCACCACCTCACCGGGGTGCACCGAAAGGTTCAGGTGGTCGAGTGCCGGGGCTGCGTCCGGTTTGAACTGCACGGTGGTGGCTTGCCACTCGATTTGGCCAAGGGCGCGTTGTGATCGATATTGGCCGCTGGTTTCTGGTGGTGTCTCGGTCAGCAGATCCAGGCCCCGCTCAAGGCTCGCCAGTCCCCGCGTGATCGGGTTGACCACATCGGCCAATTTGCGCACCGGCGAGATGAGCATGAGCATGGCCGTGATGAAAGCCACGAAACTCCCCACAGTGGCTCCCTGGGCACCACCTCTTGACTGGGCCAGTGCCAGCACCACCACCAGCGACAGTCCGACACCCGCCGTCAGCTGTGTCAGCGGTGTCATCGCCGCGGAGGCGACGGTGGACTTCAGGGCCAGGCGGCGCAGGCGTTCGCCCAGTTGGGCGAAGCGGCTCATCTGGGCGTCTTGTGCCGCATGCAGACGGATCATGCGATGGGCCAGTACGTTTTCCTCAACCACATAGGCCAGATCGTCGGTGGCCAGCTGGCTTTCCCGGCTCAGCCGGTACAGCCGGCTAGAGAGCTTTTTCATGATCCAACCCAAGGCAGGCACCACGGTCAAAACGAGCAGTGTGAGTTGCCAGTTCAGCCAGAACAGGTAACCCAGGAGGGCGACCAGGGTCAATCCATCGCGCAGGACCTCAGTGAATGCCCCGATCAGCTGTTGTGCACCGCTTTGCACTTCATAAACGAGTGCGTTGGACAGACTGCTGGCCGACTGACTGTGAAACAGCGACAAATCCGCCCGGCTCAAACGGGCGAACTGCGCCTCTCTCAGGCGCTGGACTCCGTCATTGGCAATCCGTGTCAGTGCATATTGGCCGATGAAGTGCGCCGTGCCCCGCAGGGCAAAAAGCCCCACCACGGCGACCGGGATCATCCACAGTGGAAAGCCGCCAGGGGCAAAGCCCTTGTCGAGCAGGGGCTTGAACAAGGCAGGGATGAGGGGTTCGGTCAGCGCCGCGCCGGTGCTGGCCAGCAAGGCCAGCACCGCATAGCGCCAGGACGGACTGAAATACGGCAGGATGCGCTGCAGGCGGGGCCAAAGGGGGGAAGAGGGCGCGTCGGTCACAGGCAGCGGCTATGAAGGGTCGGGAAGGGCATTGTAAGCAAGCCCCGGTTCCGCGATATCAGCCCCTGCCGATGCCAGGCAGTCCGGAAACCTGATGAAACGAATTTCCCTCTTGGCGGCTGCACCGGCACTGCCGCAAGCCCGGTTTGGCGGTGTACGATCAGGGGTTGTTGTCAAAAGCTGATTTCAGAGCCTAAACCGTGCACATGTTCCGATTCGTGATCGCTTGCCTGCTGATGCTGACAGGTCCCGTGATGGCGCAGTTTCGTGTCGAAGTCACAGGGGTCGGCATGACCCAGATGCCCATTGCAGTGGCACCCTTCAAGGGCGAAAACGCCAGTCCCCAGAAATTGGCGGCCATTGTCCAGGCAGATCTGGAACGCAGCGGCCAATTCAAGGGCATTGACACGGCGGGTGTGGCGGTCGATGAACTGAGTCGACCTGACTGGTCTGCCTGGCGCCAGCGCAGTGCAGACGCACTGGTTGGCGGCAGCATGACGCGTCTGGCCGATGGGCGCTATGACATCCGTGCTCGCCTGTGGGATGTGGTCAAGGGCCTCGACAAGGCAGAATTTCGGGACACCGTTCCCGCTGCGGATCTGCGCCAGTCGGCTCACCGTCTGGCCGATTGGGTCTACCAGCAACTCACCGGTACCCCTGGCGCCTTTGCCACACGCATCGCCTACGTGACCAAGGCCGCCGGACGCTACACACTTTGGGTCGCGGACTCTGATGGTGAAGGCGCTCAGGCTGCCTTGGCCAGCCCGGAACCCATCATTTCTCCCTCCTGGTCTCCGAATGGCCAGCAGTTGGCCTATGTGTCTTTCGAGAGCCGCAAACCGGTGATCTATGTCCATGAAATTGCCACTGGCCGTCGCCGTGTTCTGGCCAATTTCCGGGGGTCCAACAGTGCGCCGGCCTGGGCACCCGATGGGCGCAGCCTGATTGCAACACTCAGTCGCGATGGTGGCTCGCAGCTGTTCAGGATCGACGTGGCTTCCGGAGAGGCGCGCCGCCTGACCACTTCGGTCGGCATTGATACCGAACCGGCCTTTTCTGCAGACGGTACGGCCCTGTACTTTGTCAGCGACCGCGGTGGCAGCCCCCAGATTTACCGCATGCCCGCACAAGGGGGCCCTGCCGAACGTGTCACGTTCAATGGCAGCTACAACATTTCCCCGTCACCCAGCCCCGACGGCCGCTGGCTGGCCTATGTGAGCCGCATCGGTGGGCAGTTCAAGCTGCACGTGATGGACATTGCTTCCGGGCAGAGCAGTCCGATCACCGACACAGCAGCTGACGAGAAGCCAAGCTTTGCTCCCAACAGCCGCTTGATCGTCTACGCCACGGTGGCCCAGGGACGCGAAGCGTTGATGACCAGCACCGTCGATGGCCGCATCAAGGCCCGTCTGGCCGGGCAGGGCGGAGACATCCGTGAGCCCGACTGGGGTCCGGTCCGGCCCTAAAGTTTTTATTCCTCATTTTTCTGGAGAACACCATGCGCAAAACCCTTTTCGTGACCGCCCTGCTGGCCGCATTGCTGGCCGGCTGCTCTTCTGGCGTCAAGCTCAACGACGTGCCGGTGGAAGACAAGAGCGCCTCCACATCCGGCGTCGGCAGCGGGCAGAACAATGCCAGCGGCGTGGCCAATGTGGTGACCGACAAGGCCGGCAGCGGCGTGGGCCCAGCTGGTGTTGCCCATGTGGTGTTTTTCGACTACGACAGCTTCGTCGTCAAGGCCGAAGCCCGTCCGGTGATTGAAAGTCATGCCCGATTCCTGCAGGCCAACAAGCAACGCAAGGCCATGCTCGAAGGTCACACCGACGAACGCGGTGGCCGTGAATACAACCTGGCCCTGGGCCAGAAGCGCGCAGAGGCCGTGCAACGTGCCCTGGTGCTGCTGGGGGTGCCGGACAGCCAGATCGAGGCTGTGAGCTACGGCAAGGAAAAGCCGGCCGCACAGGGTGCTGACGAAGCGGCCTGGGCCAAGAACCGTCGCGTTGAATTCAAATACTGAGCCCCATGATGCGTCTCGAATTCAAGCGCCATGGCGTGGCTGGTGTGCTGGCCTTGCTCCTGTTGGGTACGGGGACGGCTCAGGCCGCGCTGTTTGAAGACGACGAGGCGCGTCGTGCCATTCTGGACCTGCGCCAACGCCTGGAAGCGACCAACAATGCACTCAAGGCGCAGGCTGATGACAGCGCGCAACTGCGTCGCATCCTGGTCGAACTGCAGGCGCAAATCGACAACATGCAGGCCGAACTCAACAAGTCCCGTGGTGCCCAGGAGCAGTTGACACGCGATTTGTCCGACATGCAGTTGCGCCAGCGCGATGCACAGACGGGTCTCGATGAGCGCCTTCGCAAGTTTGAGCCCGCCACCATCAGCCTCGACGGCCGGGAGTTCCAGGTCGATCCCGTTGAGAAGCGGGACTACGACGCCGCGATGGAGATTTTCCGCAAAGGTGACTTTGCGGCTGCACAGGTCAGCCTGCAGCGTTTTGTGCAACGCTATCCGCAAACGGGTTACATGCCCTCTGCGCTGTTCTGGCTGGGCAATGCATCCTATGCCGTCAAGGACTACAAAGGTTCTTTGGCCCAATTTCGACAGATGCTGAACCTCTCGCCTTCGCATGGCCGCGCGCCTGAGGCGCTGCTGGCGATTTCCAACGTGCAGATCGAACTCAAGGACTCCAAGGCCGCACGCAAGACCCTGGAAGATCTGATCAAGGCGTATCCCCAATCGGATGCGGCGCAGGCCGCGCGGGACCGCCTGCCCAAGCTGCGCTGATGCGCATGGACGAGATTTCGCTGACGCAATTGCAGGCGCTCGAGAGCCTGGTGCTCTGGTCCGCACTGGCTTTGGCGATTGTGCTGGGCTGGGTTGTTCAGCGCACGCATTTCTGCACCATGGGCGCGCTGAGCGATGTGTTGCTCATGCGCGATGCCACGCGTCTGCGCCAGTGGGCGCTGGCACTTGCCGTGGCCATGCTGGGCTTGGCTGCGATGAGTGCCTTGGGCTGGCTGTCTCCCATGAATTCGATCTATGCTGCAGCGCGTATTCCGTGGCTGTCTTTTGCCTCTGGAGGCTTCCTGTTTGGTATCGGCATGGTGCTGGCCTCGGGTTGTCCCACCAAGAACCTGGTCCGCCTGGGTGGCGGCAGCCTCAAAGCTCTGGTGGTCTTGCTGGTCATGGGACTGAGCGCGCAGGCCACCATGCGTGGCGCTCCAGGCCTCTGGCGCGTGCGTTTCCTGGATCCGATGACCGCCGGCATGGATTCTGGCCCCTTCATTGGGCAGTGGTTGTCATCCGTCTGGGGCCTTTCGCCTGCGCAAGGCTTGCTGGCGGCTTCCATGCTCTTTGCCTTGCCTTTGCTGGGCTGGGTGTTTCGTGGCCGGGGTTTTGCTCAATCGACCAATCTGCTGGCTGGCTTGGGCATTGGCCTGATTTTGCTGGCCGCATGGTGGGTCAGTGGGGTGCTGGCGTTCGTACCCGAGCACCCTGAGACACTGGAGCCGCTCTTTGTCGGTACCGCCAGTGGTCGCATGGAGGGGCTCAGCTTCACTGGCCCCGTCGCCCAGTGGCTGGATGCCTTTGTGTACCTCGCCGACGGACGCAAGCGCATCACATTCGGCATGGTCCTGGTGCCCGGTGTGGTGATGGGCGCTGCACTGGGCGCATGGCGAGGCGGAGAGTTCCGCTGGGAAGGTTTTACCCGGACATCCGATCTGGCGCGCCACCTGATCGGTGCAGTCCTGATGGGCGTGGGAGGTGTCAGTGCCATGGGCTGTACCTTCGGGCAGGGCTTGACCGGTCTTTCGACGCTCAGCTGGGGCAGTTTGCTAGCCGTGGCAGCCATTGTGGCGGGTGCACTGCTGGCTTTGCACGTTCAATGGTGGCTGGCGCAGCGCGATGGCTGAAATCCACCTCGACCCCGCTGCATCTGTTGATGCGGATGAAGCCCGACGCTTTGGTGGGCTTGAGCGCCTGTACGGTGTTTCCGCGGCTCAAAGCCTGCGCCGTGCCCATGTCGCGGTGGTCGGCATTGGTGGCGTCGGTTCCTGGGCGGCTGAAGCATTGGCCCGCAGTGGCATTGCTCGACTGACCTTGATCGACATGGACCACATCGCCGAATCCAACATCAACCGCCAGATCCATGCACTGAGCAGCACGCTGGGTCAGTCCAAAATCGAAGCCATGCGTGAGCGCATTGCACAAATCCATCCGGGCTGTCAGGTGCACCTGATTGACGATTTTGTCTCCCCCGAAAACTGGCCGGGTTTGTTGCAAGAGCGCCCAGACGCCTTGATCGATGCCTGCGATCAGGTCAAAGCCAAGCAGGCCATGGCCCTGTGGGCCTTGCGCGAAAAAATGCCTTTTGTCTGTGTGGGCGCTGCAGGCGGCAAACGTCTGGCGCATCAGGTTGAGGTAGACGATCTGGCCCAGGTCACGCACGACCCTTTGCTGGCCCAGCTTCGCTATCGCTTGCGCAAACACAACGGGGCACCCAAACAGGGCAAGCGCATGGGCGTGCGTTGTGTGTTCAGCCGTGAGGCGGTGGTCGGGCCGGATGCTTCGTGCGCCCTCGAAGGCGACGGCAGCCTCAATTGCCACGGCTATGGATCGCTGGTTGGGGTGACCGCCACGTTTGGCATGTGTGCTGCCACAGAAGCAATGAATATGTTGGTCAAGACCCGGAAAGCCTGAAAAATCACGCTATAATTCAAGGCTCAGCAGCAATGCTGAGAAGAGTGGGACGTTAGCTCAGTTGGTAGAGCAGCGGACTTTTAATCCGTTGGTCGCAGGTTCGAATCCTGCACGTCCTACCACTTCAAGGTCGCCCAAAAAATCTTTGTTTTGCGGGTGATTTTTTTTGTCCTCAGAGCTTTCTGAAGACCGTGTGGGACGTTAGCTCAGTTGGTAGAGCAGCGGACTTTTAATCCGTTGGTCGCAGGTTCGAATCCTGCACGTCCTACCACCCATTGCAAAAGCCCGGTGAGTTGCCTCACCGGGCTTTTTGTTTGCCTGTGGTTCAGGCTTGGGTCTGCAAGTCCTGCAACTTTTCTGACAGCCACATCCAGCGTTCTTCCAGAGCCGCCATTTCGTCGCTCAGGGCTTTGAGGCGCCGACCCGCTTCGGCGATCTCGGTGGATGGCAAGGGCCCGCTCAGCTGCATTTCCAGATCGCTTTTTTCCTGTTCGATCACGGCCATCCGCTGTTCGTTCTGTTCCAGCTCCTTTTTGAACGGTCGGAGTTGCGTTGCCAGTTGCTGGCGGCGTTGGGCTTCCAGCTTGCGCTGTTCGGCAGCACTGAGTGTCGGGGTTGTCTCCAACTCTGAGGCCTTGATCGCTGGTGACTCTTTCTCTGGCTGCGGCTGCATTGGGGCCGCACTGGATGCCCCCTTGGCTTCTTCGCGCAGACGCTTCGACTCCTCCAGCAGGTAACGCTGGTAATCGTCCAGGTCGCCGTCAAACGGCTCTACTTTGCCCCGGCCCACCATCCAGAACTCGTCGCACACGGCACGCAGCAAGGCGCGGTCGTGACTGACCAGCATCACCGTGCCTTCGAATTCGTTAAGTGCCATCGACAGCGCTTCACGCGTGGCCAGATCCAGGTGGTTGGTCGGCTCGTCCAGCAGCAGCAGGTTGGGGCGCTGCCACACGATCATGGCCAGTACCAAGCGCGCTTTTTCGCCGCCGCTCATGGTGCCCACCGCCTGCTTGACCATGTCACCCGAGAAATTGAAGGTGCCCAGGTAATTGCGCAGGTCCTGTTCGCGGCTGGGTTCGCCGCTTTGCGGCCCCAGCTCCTTGGCCAGACGGACCATGTGCTCGAGCGGGTTGTCCTGCGGGTGCAGCACATCGAGTTCCTGCTGGGCGAAGTAGCCGATGTTCAGACCCTTGCCCTCGGTCAGCGTGCCGGCCAGCAGGGGCATGGTGCGGGCGATGGTTTTGACCAGTGTCGATTTGCCCTGGCCGTTGGCGCCCAGAATGCCGATGCGCTGGCCTGCCAGCACCGATTTGCTCACGCCCTGCACGATGGTTTTGGGTGTGCCATCGACCATGTAACCAAAACTTGCCTCGCTGATGGCCAGCATCGGGTTGGGCAGGTTGTTGGGCTCCTTGAAGTCGAAGGTGAATTCGGCCTCGGCCAGCAATGGCGCCACCTTTTCCATGCGCTCCAGGGCCTTGACCCGGCTTTGTGCCTGCTTGGCCTTGCTGGCCTTGGCCTTGAAGCGGGTGATGAACTTCTGCAGATGGGCGATCTTTTCCTGCTGCTTGGCAAAGGCGGCCTGTTGCAGCTCCATCTGTTGGGCGCGCAGGGTTTCAAACGCGCTGTAGTTGCCGCCGTAGCGCGTGAGCTTGGCGTGCTCGATGTGCAGGGTGACGTTGGTCACCGCGTCCAGAAATTCGCGGTCGTGGCTGATCACGATCATGGTGCCGCTGTAGCGCTGCAGCCAGGCTTCCAGCCAGACCAGGGCGTCCAGGTCCAGGTGGTTGGTGGGTTCGTCCAGCAGCAGAATGTCTGACGGGCACATCAGCGCCCGGGCCAGCTGCAGGCGCATGCGCCAGCCGCCCGAGAAGCTGTTGACAGGCTTGCTGAGCTCATCCACCCGAAATCCCAGGCCAAGGATCAGGGCCTCAGCGCGGGGCAGGGCGTCGTGGTCACCCGCGTCATGCAGGTCGGTGTAGATGTGGGCCATTTCCATGCCGTCGCCGCTGGCTTCGGCAGTGGCCAGGCGTTGACGCAATTCGGCCAGGCGGGTGTCGCCCTCCAGCACGAATTCACGGGCACTCTGCTCGGTTTCGGGCATGTTCTGCGCCACCTGGGCCATGCGCCAGGCTTTGGGCATGTCAAAGTCACCGCCGTCTTCGTGCAGCGTGCCGTTGAGCAGCGCGAACAGGGTGGACTTGCCAGCGCCGTTGCGCCCGATCAGGCCGACTTTTTCGCCTGGATTGAGCGTGACCGAAGCTTGGTCCAGCAGGACCTTGGTGCCACGGCGAAGGGTGACGTTTTTGAGTGCGATCATCGAAATTCTTGTTGATTCTTTTTGTGGGAGCGCGCCCCTGCGCGCGAAAAGAGTCGCTCCAGAGGAGCATGTTGTTCGGCCGCGGGGGCGACCTCCTACAGGGTCAGCAGCGCATCGCGGGTGACCAGCAGCACCTGGTCGTCGCCTGCGCTGGTGTCCAGCCAGGCGACTTCGAGTTCAGGGAAGGCGGCGATGAAGTGTTTGGCCTCGTTGCCAATCTCCAGCACCAGCACCGCGTCGGGGCTCATGCGCGGGGGGGCATCTCTGAAAAGCTGGCGCACAAAGTCCATGCCATCCTCACCGCCGGCCAGCGCCAGTTCAGGCTCGGCGCGGTACTCGGCCGGCAACGCGTCCATGCTGGCCTGACACACATAGGGGGGGTTGCACAGGATCAGATCGAACGGACCGGGCAGCTGGGCCAAGCCATCGCTTTCGACCAGCGTGACGCGGTCCTGAAGACCGTGCTGGTTCACATTGATGCGGGCCACAGCCAGCGCATCCGGCGAAATGTCGGCGCCCGTGACCTGCACCTCAGGCCAGGCCAGCGCCGCCAGCACAGCCAGACTGCCGTTGCCGGTGCACAGGTCCAGCACGCGGATGGTCTGGTCGGACAACCAGGCGTCGATGGTGCCATCGGCCAGGACTTCGGCGATCAGGCTGCGCGGCACGATGGCGCGCTCGTCCACATAAAAGGGCACGCCCTGCAGCCAGGCTTCGCGGGTCAGGTAGGCGGCCGGTTTGCGGGTGCGGATGCGCTCGTCGATCAGGGACTGCACCTGCGCCTGCTGTTCAGGCGCCACCGGACGCTCGTCGATCTCGGTGTCCAGCGGCAAGCCCAGACGCCAGAGCACCAGCCAGGCGGCTTCGTCGTGTGCATTGAGGGTGCCGTGGCCGAAGGACACGCCCGCGTCCTGCAGCCGCTGTGCGCAGGCATTCACCAGGTCCAGCAGCGTCATGCGGCCAGCCCGGCGTTGAGGTTGTCGAGGGTGCGGCGGTAGATGGCCTTGAGCGGGGCGATGTCGGCCAGGGCCACATGCTCGTCCACCTTGTGGATGGTGGCATTGGGCGGGCCGAACTCGACGACTTGCGGGCAGATCTGCGCGATGAAGCGGCCGTCGCTGGTGCCGCCGGTGGTCGACAGCTCGGTGGTCAGACCGGTCTCGTCCGTGATCGCTTTCTGGATCGCCCCGACCAGTGTGCCGGGCGTGGTCAGGAAGGGCAGGCCACCGAGGGTCCATTTCAGGTCGTACTGCAGACCGTGTTTGTCCAGCACGGCGGTCAGACGCTGTTTCAGGCTTTCGGGCGTGGACTCGGTGCAAAAGCGGAAGTTGACGTCCACCACGCAGTCGCCCGGGATCACATTGCTTGCACCCGTGCCCGCATGGATGTTGCTGACTTGCCAACTGGTGGGCGGGAAGAAGGCGTTGCCTTCGTCCCAGCGGATGGCCACCAGCTCGGCCAGCGCTGGCGCGAGGCGGTGGATCGGGTTGTCGGCCAGGTGCGGATAGGCGATGTGGCCCTGCACGCCCTTCACGGTGAGCTTGCCGCTCATGGTGCCGCGGCGGCCGTTCTTGATCATGTCGCCGGTGCGCTGCACCGAGGTGGGTTCGCCGACGATGCAGAACTGTGGAGCTTCATCACGGGCTTTGAGCCTTTCGCAGACGACCACGGTGCCGTCCACCGCCGGACCTTCTTCGTCGCTGGTCAGCAAGAAGGCGATGCCCAGTGCCGGGTTCGGGTGTGCGGCCAGAAATTCCTGCACCGCCACCACCATGGCGGCCAGCGAGGTTTTCATGTCGCTGGCGCCGCGGCCATACAGCTTGCCGTCCTTGTGCGTGGGCGTGAACGGGTCGCTGGACCATTGCGCCAGCGGCCCGGTGGGCACCACGTCGGTATGGCCGGCAAAGGCCAGGGTCTGGCCCGAGGTGCCCGGTCGTTTGGCCCAGAGGTTGCGCACGCGAAAAGTTTCGGGGCCGGAGTCGATGAATTCGCAGTCAAAGCCGAGTGGCTTCAAGGCCTCGGCGATGAGGTCCATGCAGCCCGCGTCATCGGGCGTGACGGACGGACGGGCGATCAGCTGCTCGGCCAGACGCAGGGTGTCGTGACAGGTCGTCATGTTCAGGCCTTGTTCGAATGCTGACGCACAAAGCGGGCAATGCGCTCGGCCGCTTCCAGGCACTCGGCGGTTTCAGCCACCAGCGCCATGCGCACACGGCCACGACCGGGGTTGCTGCCGTTGAATTCACGCGCCAGGTAGCTGCCGGGCAGCACCGTGACGTGCTCTTTTTCATACAAGGCTTTGGCAAACGCGGCGTCGTCGCCTTGCCAGCCGGCAGGCACGCCGGCCCAGAGGTAAAAGCTGGCGTCGGGCAGTTTCACATCCAGCACTTCGGCCAGCACGGGCGTGACCTGGGCGAACTTGGTGCGGTAGAGGTTGCGGTTGTCGACCACGTGCTGCTCGTCGCCCCAGGCAGCCACGCTGGCGGCCTGCACCACCGGGCTCATGGCGCTGCCGTGGTAGGTGCGGTACAGCAGAAACTGCTTGAGGAGGGCCGCGTCGCCCATCACAAAGCCGCTGCGCAGGCCGGGCACATTGCTACGCTTGGACAGGCTGGTGAAAGCGATCAGGCGGTCAAAGCCCCGGCCCAGCTTGGCGGCGGCTTCCAGACCGCCCAGGGGCGGTTCGTCACGGAAATAGATTTCGCTGTAGCACTCGTCCGAGGCGATCACAAAGCCGTGCTGGTCCGACAGGGCAAACAGCTTTTGCCATTCCCCCAAAGGCATGACCGCGCCCGTGGGGTTGCCCGGCGAGCAGACGAACACCAGCTGGGTGCGCGCCCAGACGTCGGCGCTCACGCTGTCCCAGTCCGGGGCGAAATTGCGCGCCGGGTCGCTGGGCACAAAGTGCGGCGTGGCCCCGGCCAGCAAGGCGGCGCCTTCATAGATTTGGTAGAAGGGGTTGGGGCTGACCACGGTGGCGTCGGCCCGGGTTGGGTCGATCACGGTTTGCGCCAGCGAAAACAGCGCTTCGCGCGAGCCCAGCACCGGCAGCACCTGGGTGGTGGCGTCCAGTTTCAGGCCATAGCGGCGCTCGACCCAGGCCGCGCAGGCCTGGCGCAGGGCAGGTTCACCGGCGGTGGCCGGGTAGCCGGCCAGACCCGTGGCCAGGGCGTCGGTCAGCGCCTGCTGGATGAAAGACGGGGTGGCGTGCTTGGGCTCGCCAATGCCCAGGCTGATGTGGCGCTGGGCCGGGTTGGGCGTGACGCCGGCAAACAACTGGCGCAGCCGCTCGAAAGGGTAGGGCTGCAGCTTGGAAAGAAGGGGATTCATCCCCTGATTATCCGGGATGGGTCTCGGTTAACATCAAACATTGGTTTTGGCCCTCCGGTCAGGCCAGTTTGGGCTTCAGAACTGAATTTCTGAATTCCTTGGTGTTCAATAAAAGTACCAGCCGACCGCCGTGCGCCTCAATTCCATCAAGCTCTCGGGTTTCAAATCGTTTGCCGAACCGACCAACTTCATGCTGCCTGGCCAGCTGGTGGGCGTGGTCGGCCCCAACGGTTGCGGCAAGTCCAACATCATGGACGCGGTGCGCTGGGTGCTGGGCGAGTCCAAGGCGTCCGAGCTGCGTGGCGAGTCCATGCAGGACGTGATCTTCAACGGCACGACCACCCGCAAGCCGGCCAGCCGCTCCAGCGTGGAGTTGGTCTTTGACAACAGCGACCACCGCGCTGGCGGCCAGTGGGGCCAGTTTGCCGAGATCGCGGTCAAGCGCGTGCTCACGCGTGACGGCAACAGCAGCTACTACATCAACAACCAGCCAGTGCGTCGCCGCGACGTGCAGGATGTGTTCCTGGGTACCGGTCTGGGCCCACGTGCTTACGCCATCATCGGGCAGGGCACCATCAGCCGCATCATCGAGTCGCGTCCCGAAGAGCTGCGCCTGTTTCTCGAAGAAGCCGCAGGCGTCTCCAAATACAAGGAGCGCCGCCGCGAGACCGAAAACCGCCTGTCGGACACGCGCGAGAACCTGACCCGCGTCGAAGACATCCTGCGCGAACTGAACGCCAACCTCGAAAAGCTCGAAAAGCAGGCCGAGGTGGCCGCCCGCTACAACGCGCTGCAGGCCGAAGGCACGCTCAAGCAGCACCAGCTGTGGTTCCTCAAGCGCCGTGAGGCCGAGGGCGATCAGGGCAAGCTCAAGGCCGAAGTGGACCAGGCGGTCAATGCGCTCGAGTCGCGCATTGCCGACCTGCGCCATGTCGAGGCCGATCTGGAAACCATCCGTCAGGCCCACTACGCCGCAGGCGATGAAGTCAACCAGGCCCAGGGCAAGCTGTACGAAGCCAGTGCCGAGGTGGGCAAGCTCGAAGCCGAAATTCGATTTGTGGTCGAGGGCCGTCAGCGTGCCGAGCAGCGTCTGGTGCAGCTGCAGGAGCAGACCGCCCAGTGGCAGCAGCGCAGCGAAGAAGCCACGGTCGAGCTGGAGCAGCTGGCCGAGCAGGCCGCCACCGCCGAAGACAAGAACATGACGCTGGCCGCTCAGGTCGAGGACCAGGCCATGGCCTTGCCCGATCTGGAAGAGGCTTTGCGCCAGGCGCAGCAAAAAGCCAACGAGCAGCGTGGCAGTGTGGGCCAGGTGCAGCAGCAGATCCAGGTGCTGGCCGCCGAACAACGCAACATCGAAGAGCAAAGCCGGCAGCTGACGCAGCGCCGCGAGCGTCTGCAGGCCGACCGCAATGCACTGGCTGCACCGGACGAGCAAGGCCTGCTGGAATTGCAGGCGCAGCTGGGCGAGGCCGAAGCCGCTGCCGAAGAAGCGCACGCCCGCCTGGAAGCGCTGCAGACCCAGGTGCCTCAGCTTGACGAAGACCGCCGCCACCGCCAGCAGGTGGTCAATGACGAATCCGCCCGCCATGCCGATCTGACCGCCCGCATCGAGGCGCTCAAGGCCCTCCAGGAAAAAGTCCGCACCGACGGCAAGCTCAAGCCCTGGCTGTCCAAGCACGGCATGGAAGGGCTGGAAGGGCTGTGGAGCCGCATCCACATCGAGTCCGGCTGGGAGAATGCGCTCGAATCCGCGCTGCGCGAAAAACTCGGTGCGCTCGAAGTCTCGCGCCTGGACATGGTGCGGGCTTTTGCCAGCGATGCACCGCCGGCCAAGCTGTCTTTCTTCAGCCCGCCCAGCGCCGGTCATGCACCCGCACGCAGCGGCCTGCCTTCAGGCTGCCGCGCACTGGCTGACCTGTTGCGCGTGAGCGATGCCGGCCTGGCCGCCTTGCTGGGCGACTGGCTGCAGGGCTGCTACACCGCACCCAACCTGGACGATGCGCTGGGCTGGCGTGGCCAGATGCAGCACGGCGAGGTGCTGTACGTGCCGGCGGGCCATGCGGTCACCGCCCACAGCGTGAGCTTCTATGCCCAGGACTCCGAGCAGGCCGGCCTGCTGGCCCGCGCGCAAGAGATTGAAAACCTCGACAAACAGCTGCGCGCCCAGACCCTGATCGCCGAGGAGAGCCGCAGCGCACTGGTCAAGGCCGAAGCGGCCTATGCCGATGCTTCGCAGCGCCTGATCGGCGTGCGCCAGGAGGCCACGGCCACCCAGGCCCGTGCGCACGAACTGCAGGTCGAGACCCTGCGTCTGTCGCAGATGGCCGAGCAGACCCGCGCCCGCAGCCAGCAGATCGAAGGTGATCTGGCCGAAGTGGATGCCTTGCTCGAAGAGCTGCAGGAACGCCGCGTGACGGCCGAGGCCCGCTTTGAAGAACTCGACATGCAACTGGCCGACAGCCAGGAGCGGCATGCCCAGCTCGATGAGCGCGTGATCGAGGCCGAGCGCAAGCTGGCCGAATGCCGCGAGCAGCAGCGCAGCCTGGAGCGCCAGGCCCAGGAAGCCCAGTTTTCACAGCGCAGCCTGCAGGCCCGCCAGGCCGAATTGCAGCGCACGCTGGACACAGCGGCGCAGCAGATCCAGAGCATTGCCGCCGAAGCGGATCGTGCGCATGACGAACTCGCGCGCCTGTCGGATGCCGCCGCACAGGGCGGCCTGCAGGACGCGCTGAACCTCAAGATGGCCCGGGAGCAGGAATTGGGGGCCAAACGCAGCGCCTACGACGACCTGACCGCCAAGCTGCGCGCCAGCGATGAACGCCGTGTGGCGTTTGAGCGCGAGCTCGAACCGCTGCGCCAGCGCATCACCGACCTGCAACTCAAGGAGCAGGCTTCGCGCCTGGGCCTGGAGCAGTACACCCAGTTGCTGACCGACGCGCAGGCCGATCTGCAGGCCGTGGCCCAATCGATCGAAGTGGGCGAAGTGCGGCTGTACGGCCTGCAAGGCGAGATTGACCGCCTGCACCGCGAGATCAATGCCCTGGGGCCGGTCAACCTCGCAGCCTTGGACGAACTGGCCAGCGCCCGCGAGCGCAAGACCTTCCTGGATTCACAAACTGCCGACCTGACGGACGCCATGAACACGCTGGAAGACGCGATCCGCAAGATCGACGGCGAGACCCGCGAACTGCTGGGCTCGACCTTCCACACGGTCAACCAGCATTTCGGCCGCATGTTCCCCGAGCTGTTCGGCGGTGGGCAAGCCAGGCTGGTGATGACCGGCGAAGAAATTCTGGACGCCGGTGTGCAGGTGATGGCCCAGCCACCCGGCAAGAAAAACCAGACCATCCACCTGCTCTCGGGCGGTGAAAAGGCGCTGACTGCGATCGCGCTGGTGTTTGCCATCTTCCAGCTCAACCCGGCACCGTTCTGTCTGCTCGACGAGGTGGATGCGCCGCTGGACGACGCCAACACCGAGCGCTACGCCAAGCTGGTGGCCAGCATGGGCAAGGAAACCCAGTTCCTGTTCATCAGCCACAACAAGATCGCCATGGAAATGGCCGAACAGTTGATCGGCGTGACCATGCAGGAGCAGGGTGTTTCGCGCATCGTGGCGGTGGACATGGAATCGGCGGTCGGCATGGCCGAAGCCTGAGGAACGCAAAGCAATGAACTCCCTGCAAATCAGTTTGCTGGTGGCCGGCGGCGTGACGCTGCTGGCCGTGGTGCTCTACAACCAATGGGTATCGCGCAAGAGCGCGCCGCGCCAGGCCGACACCACAGCAGGTGGGGACGCCCCCTCCGAGGCCCCTGCCGATCTCGATCCGGTGGAACCGGTGCTCGAGGACGACTTCCAGAACCTGCCACAGCCCGAGCGCAAGCCCGTGCTGGATGCATTGATCGATGTGATTTCGACCATCGAGGTCGATCAACCGGTCTCCGGGGATGCGGCACTGGCCGCCATGCCCGCCACGCGACGGGTCGGGACCAAGCCCTTTCATGTGGAGGGCTGCAGCGAACTCAGCGGAGAGTGGGAGCCCTTGACTGCCGGCCGGCGTTACTCGGCTTTCCAGGCCGGTGTCCAGCTGGCCAATCGCATGGGGCCGCTCAACGAGATCGAGTTCTCCGAATTTGTGGTCAAGACGCAGGCGTTCGCCGACGCCGTGGGGGGCTCGCCCAGCTTCAGCGACATGCTCGAAGAAGTGGCCCGGGCGCGCGAACTGGACCAGTTTGCCAGTGCGCACGACGCCCAGTTGAGCGTCACCCTGATGGCCCGTGCTGCGGCCTGGAGTCCTGGCTACATCCAGCAACATGCCGCGCGTCTGGGTTTTGTGGCGGGCGTGATTCCCGGCAGGATGGTGCTGCCCGCGCAAGTGCAGGGCCTGCCTCCGGTGCTGTCACTGACTTTTGACACGCAGGCCGCCCTGGCCGATGACCCGGCACTTTCGGCCATCCGAGAATGCGTGCTCAGTCTGGATGTGCCCCAGGTGCCCAGAAGCGATCAGCCTTTCGATCGTTTGCAGCAAGCGGCGCACATGCTGGCCGAGCAAATGGATGGGGTGATCACGGATGGCTCGGGTCAGGTCCTGGGCCTGGACGTGATGCAACAGATTGGTCTGGACCTGCAGCAGCTCTACGACGCCCTGGACAGCCGAGAGTTGTCGGCAGGCTCGCCCCAGGCGCGCCGTCTGTTTTCCTGAAAGCCGCGCATTCAATCCATGTCCACGCTGGACCTGTTTGCCGACATGCCTGCCGGACCCGCCCCGCAAAGCCCTGCAGAACGCGCGGCCCAGTTGCGGCGCTTGCTCCACCACCATGCGCATCTGTACTACACGCTCGATGCACCGCAAGTGCCGGATGCCGAGTACGACCGGCTTTTTCGCGAACTGCAGGCGCTGGAGGCCGAGCATCCGCAGCTTCTGACGCCTGACTCGCCCACGCAGCGCATCGGCGGCAAGGTGCTGGAGGCGTTCGCGCCCGTGCGCCATGCCGTACCCATGCTGAGCATCCGCACGGAAACCGACACCGAAGCCACAGGCGCGGAGGCTTTTGACGCCCGCATCCGTCGCGAGTTGAAACTGCAGGACAACGATCCGCCGGTACGCTATGTGGCCGAGCTCAAGTTCGACGGTTTGGCCATGAGCCTGCGGTACGAGGACGGTTTGCTGGTGCAGGCGGCCACCCGCGGCGACGGCGAGACCGGGGAGGATGTGACCCACAATGTGCGCACAATTGGCCAGATCCCTCTGGCACTGCCTGCGGGCGTGCCGCCAATCCTCGAAGTGCGCGGCGAAGTCTACATGCGGCGTGACGACTTCGAGGCCCTCAACGAGCGCCAACGCCAGCGCATCGCCAGCGGAGCCAAAGGCGAGAAGACCTTTGTCAATCCGCGCAACGCGGCCGCGGGTGCCGTGCGCCAGCTCGACTCCCGAATTGCCGCAGACCGTCCTTTGTGCTTCTTCGCCTATGGCCTGGGGCAAGTCACACCCGCAGCCCATCAGCCGCTGCCCTGGCAAACGCAGCACGAAATGCTGATGCAGCTCAAAGCCTGGGGATTCCCGGTGGCCGAGCAGACTGCCGTGGTCCACGGTGCCAATGGCTTGGTGGCGTTCCATCGCGACATGGCAGCGCAACGCGACAACCTGCCGTATGACATCGATGGCGTGGTCTACAAGGTCGATGACCTGGCCCTGCAACAGCAGCTGGGCTTCGTGACCCGCGAGCCCCGTTGGGCTGTGGCCCACAAATACCCGGCTCAGGAGGAAATGACCCGGGTGCTGGCCATTGACGTGCAGGTGGGGCGCACCGGCAAGCTCACGCCGGTGGCCAAGCTCGCGCCGGTGTTTGTGGGCGGCGTGACGGTTACCAATGCCACGCTGCACAACGAAGACGAAGCCCGTCGCAAGGATGTGCGCGTGGGCGACACCGTGATCGTGCGACGCGCGGGCGATGTGATCCCGGAGGTGGTTTCGGTGGTGCTTGACAAGCGCCTGCATGAATCGCAGCTGTTTTCCATGCCGCGGCATTGCCCCGTCTGTGGCAGTGAAGCCGAACGGGAAGAGGGCGAAGCCGATTACCGCTGCAGCGGTGGTCTGTACTGCCCGGCGCAGCGCAAGCAGGCCATCCTGCACTATGCACAGCGCCGCGCGCTGGACATTGAAGGCCTGGGTGACAAGCTGGTCGATCAGCTGGTGGATGGCGGCCTGGTGAGCAATCTGGCTGATCTGTATCGGCTGCAGCTGGATGCACTGGCCGGCATGGACCGCATGGCGGAGAAGTCAGCGCAAAATCTGCTGGATGCGCTGGCCAAATCCAGGCAGACCACCTTGCCGCGTTTTCTTTTTGGGCTGGGCATCCGCCATGTGGGCGAAGCCACCGCCAAGGAGTTGGCGCGGCATTTTGGGCAGCTGGACGCCATCATGGCTGCCAGTGAAGACGCACTGCTGCAGGTGGCCGATATTGGCCCCATCGTGGCCCACAGCATCCACACCTTCTTTGCCCAGGCGCACAACCGTGAGGTGGTGCAAGCCCTGCGCGATGCCGGCGTGCACTGGACAGAAGGAGACGCCCTGGCACCGACCGAGATGCCCTTGGCAGGCCTGACCGTGGTGCTGACGGGCACACTCAGCAGCATGGGCCGCGATGAAGCCAAGGACAAGCTGGAAGCCTTGGGCGCCAAAGTCGCAGGTTCGGTGAGCAAGAAAACCAGCTATGTGGTCGCTGGAGCGGAAGCCGGCAGCAAGCTGGAGAAGGCGCAGGCACTGGGCGTGCCGGTGCTCGATGAGCATGGGCTGCAACAATTGCTGTCCGGAGAGCGGCCATGAGCGTGCGCGAGATCCTACGGATGGGCGATCCCCGCCTGTTGCGTGTGGCCCAGAAGGTGAGCGCCTTTGACACGCCCGAACTGGATGCGCTGGTCAGCGACCTGCGCGAGACCATGGCGGCCGTGAATGGCGCAGGGTTGGCGGCCCCCCAGATCGGGGTGGACCTTCAGGTGGTGATCTTCGGTGGGACGGCGCACAACCCGCGTTATCCGGACCGCCCGCTCGTACCTCCCACTGTCCTCATCAATCCGGTGATCGATCCACTCGGCCCCGAAGAAGAAGAGGATTGGGAAGGTTGCCTTTCCGTCCCCGGCCTGCGCGGTGTGGTGCCGCGCTTTTCACGGATCCGCTACAGCGGCTGGGATGAAAAAGGTCGGCCCATCGATCGCACGGCGGAGGGTTTCCATGCCCGGGTGGTGCAACACGAGTGTGACCACCTGCAGGGCAAGCTGTACCCCATGCGCGTGCGCGATTTCAGCCGCTTCGGCTTCACCGAGGTGCTGTTTCCAGGCATCGGTGCCGCTGAAGACGATTGAAGTCTCACAGCCGGGCCAGCCGCTGCAGGGCCAGCTTCAGCGTTTCATCCTTCTTGGCAAAGCAAAAGCGGATCACCTGCTGGTCAAAACCATCGCCGTAGAAGGCCGACAGGGGAATGGCCGCCACGCCAATCTCGGTGGTGAGCCATTTGCAGAACTCGGCTTCACCCAGGTCTTTTTCAGGCACCGAGAGACCGGAAATGTCGACACACTGGAAGTAGGTGCCTTCACCGGGCAGCAAGCGAAAGCGTGTGCTGGCCAGGCCTTCGCGGAACAGGTCGCGCTTGTGCTGGTAGAAGGCCGGCAGTTCCAGGTAGGGCCTGGGGTCGGCCATGTAGCGGGCCAGGCCGTGCTGCATCGGCGTGTTCACCGTGAACACATTGAACTGGTGAATTTTGCGGAACTCGGCGCTCATGGACGCCGGTGCGGCCACGGTACCGATCTTCCAGCCGGTCACGTGGTAGGTCTTGCCGAAGCTGGAGACGATGAACGCACGTGCCGCGAGCCCGTCAAACTGGGCAGCACTCCAGTGGCGGTTGGGTGCATAGACCATGTGTTCATAGACTTCATCTGAAATCAGAAGCACATCGGTGGGGTCCAGTATGTCCTGCAGCCGCAGCATTTCTTCGCGTGTCCAGACCATGCCACTGGGGTTGTGCGGTGAATTGATCAGGATGGCACGCGTCCTGGGAGTGATGGCGGCCTGGATCTTGTCAAAGTCGGGGCGGAAGGTGCCCGGTGTCAGTGGCACGCGCACCACCACGCCGCCAGCCAGTTCGATGTTCGGCACGTAGCTGTCGTAGCAAGGCTCCAGGACGATGACCTCATCACCTGGATGCACGATGGCCAGGATGACGGTCAGAATGGCCTGCGTGGCACCGGCCGTCACCGTGATCTCGCTGACGGGATCGTAGTGGCGACCATAGAGGGCTTGGATCTTGGCCGACATGGCTTCGCGCAAGGGGGCAACGCCCGTCATGGGGGGATATTGGTTGAGCCCTTCATTCATGGCCTGAGTGACCATTTCCAGCAACTTGGGGTCGCAGCCGAAATCCGGAAAGCCCTGACCGAGGTTGACCGCACCGGTTTCGGTGGCGAGTGCAGACATCACGGTGAAAATGGTGGTGCCCATGTTGGGCGTTTTGGACGGGAATGCGGGAGTACGCGGGTTCATGCGGTTCAAAGTTCGTAATCGTTGACATGGCCAGTCATGGCCTTGGCCACCAGACTGGCCGTGAGGCGGTCGCTCAGAAGCTCCGCAAACTGGAAGACGAAGTGTCGCAGATAGGCCCCCCGCTTGAATGCCACCCGGGCGACGTTCATGCCCAGCAGTCCACCCAGGGGACGAACGATCAAATCCTGCACCGGGTCGTCCTTGACGGCCATTTCTGCGACGATGCCGACACCCAGGCCTAGACGGACATAGGTCTTGATCACATCCGAGTCAATGGCCTCCAGCGCGATCCGGGGGTACAGTTTGCGCGCTGCAAAGGCATTGTCGATGCGTGTGCGTCCAGTAAAGGAGGGGTGATAGGTGATGAGCGGGTACTCGGCTATGTCTTCCAGCGCCAAGCGTGATTTGCCGGCCAGCGGATGGCCCTGGGGCAGCACCAGCACGTGTTGCCACTCATAACAGGGCAGGGTGACCAGGTCTTCATAAGCCGACAGCGATTCGGTAGCGATACCGATTTCAGCCACGTCCTGCAGCAGCATCTGGGCCACCTGATCTGGCGCGCCCTGATGCAGGCTGATGTTGACCTTGGGGTATTTTTCGCGCAACCGGGCCACAGGAACTGGCAGCACATAGCGTGCCTGGGTGTGGGTGGTGGCGATCGACAGGGTGCCGCTGTCCTGGGCGCTGTACTGGTCACCGATCTTGCGCAGGTTACCGACTTCCCGCAGGATCACTTCAATGCATTTCAGCACATGCTGACCAGGCTCGGTGATGCGTTTGAGCCGTTTGCCGTGTCGGGCAAAAATCTCGATGCCCAGCTCTTCTTCCAGCTCGATGATGGCTTTGGACACACCCGGCTGTGAGGTGTGCAGCGCCTTGGCTGCCTCGGTGAGGTTCAGGTTGCGGCGTGCAGCTTCCTGAACAAATCGAAATTGGTGCAGGTTCATATTCAAATTGCCATAATGGGCAATCGAATTATGCCTTGGGGTTTTATGGTCTGGCTGCGGATTGCAGGGAAAGTTGCGCCAAACAGCGGGTGAGCTCAGGCATTTCACCAGCGGCCGGCAGGAGCTCCAGAAGCAGATCGGGGTGGGACTGACGCAGTTGACCGATCAGCTGCGGCAAGTCCTCACGCGCATGACGGCCCATGCCCAGAAACAAGGGCATCACCCGCACACAGCGGTGCCCGGACTGCACCAGCGCATCCACAGCCTCGGGCAAAGAAGGCGACATCAACTCAAGGAAAGCGCAATGCACAGCCATATTGGGCTCAATGCGCTGTATTTCGGCGGCCACGGCATCGATTGGCGCGCGCCAGAGGGGATCACGAGAGCCGTGAGCAAACAAGACAATGGCGGTTACTGAAGGAGTCATCGTCGCAGCACCATCCATCCGAAGGCGCCCAATGAAATGAGGGTGTAAAGCAAGGAGGGCGCAGCAGAGGTGATCCAGGGTTCCCAGTTGCGCAGGTTGCCGATGTGGCTGAACACGTTGTTGAGCAGGTAGAAGCTGATGCCGGCCATCACGCCACCGAAAACATGGCCAGCGATTTGACCCGAGCGGAAATGCAGGTAGGCAAAGGGCAACGCCAGCGTCAGCATGACAAAGCAGCTCAGGGGATAGAACACCTTGCGCCACAGTTCGATTTCATACTGCTGTGCATTCTGGTTGTTCAGGCTGAGGTGTCGGGTGTAGAGGGCCAGATCCCAAATCTTCATTCTTTGGGCTTTGACCAAAGCCGCTCCCACCATGTCCCGGGTGATTTCGGTGGGCCATGTCAGCTGGTCCAGATGTTGTTTTTGCATGGAAACAGCCTGATCGCTGAGACGGATGTCCATGACATCCACATCCTTGAGCAGCCAGGCTGAAGCAATGAACTCTGCCCGTTTGGCCTGAATGCGGCCTTGCAGTGCACCGACAGCATCGAAACGCTGGATGTGGACATTGAGCAGTTGCTCTTCCTTGTCCATGGCACGGACATTGATGGCAAATTGCTGCTCGCCTTGTTTCTCTTTCAGCCATGCCCCCGTTTGCCCGACCGTCAGGTCACCACTGAAGCGTGCTTTGAGCAAAAGACCCTGCTGCTCTGCCCAAGGTGAAGCGTAGTCACCCAACAGCAAAGTCAAGATGACGAAAATCCAACCCATTTTGAGCAGCATGCCGAGTGCCCGTCCGGGTCCAAGGCCACCGGACCGCAAAATGGTGAATTCCGAACTCTGTGCCAAACGCGCCATCACGAAAATCGTGCCAATCAGGACCGAAATCGGAACCAAATCATAGAGATGGCCGGGGATCTTGGTGGCAATGGTCAAGAAGGCATGCTGGATCCGGTAGCCTTGCCCGGCCAGTTTGGTCAGGTTCTGCAACTCCTCCACCAGATCAAAAAAAAGGAACAGCGCAAGAAAGCCAAGGGCCACAAAACCCACAGCCTGGAAAATTTCTCGGTAGAGCAGGCGCCGTACGGTTTTCATGCTGTTGCGTCCTGATGGCGGCGGGTCAATAGATCACGCCAGGACCATTGACGATGGCGCAGCCCAAGCCACGTCAAGGTGCCCAGGGTGGCCAGGCCATGCAAGCCAAGCATCCATTGGACAATGCCCAGACGTCCATGAGCGATCCAGTTCTGCCCAATGTTGACCATGTTGTAATAAACAACAAATACCAGCAAGGCCAGTGCGAACTGATAGCTGCGCCCTCGCCTGGGATTGACGGCAGACAAGGGCAGGGCCAACAAGGTGAAGTTGAGGGCGCAAAAGCCCAGGCCCAACCGCCACGACAACTCACCCATGTGGACCGGTGTGGGTTGCTCCAGAAGCGTCAAGGTAGCCACCTGGCGACTGGCTTTGAGGCCCGTGTCGCTCATTTTCGATTCACCGATCAGCAAGTCGTAATGCTCAAAGCGTGTCCACCGGGTTTCTGCAGACGATTCTTGCTGAACCCATTGCTCACCGCGCTCGAGCACCAGCATGCGGTCACTGCCGCGCCATTCAATGCGCCCCTGTCGCGCTGTGGTGGTGGTCTCGACCCCGTTTTCATTGGTGGCGATGAAAACATTGGTCCCTGTATTCTGGTCAGGCGTGTCCTTGTCTATGAAAAACACCCGCTTGCCACCAGAGGACTCCTGAAACCGGCCGGGCGCGACCCGTTCCACATCGTTGCGCTTGTCATAGCGTTCCTGCAAATCCTGAATTTGCTGGTTGCTCCACGGCCAGGCAAAAAGCGCCAGAAGACAGATGGCCAGCAAAATGGGCCATGCAAAGCGCAGCAGGACCGGCACGAAGGTCAGGATGCTGCGACCGCTGCTCAACCAGATGACCATTTCACTGTCACCGTACATGCGTGAGAGGGTGGCAATCACGGAGATGAACAGGCTCAGCGCCAGCACCGTGGTCAGCTGGCTGATCATGCTGAAACCCATGATCAGCATGACCTCAGAGGGGTTGATGGCTCCCCGGCTGGCTTGACCCAGGGTACGGATCAGCATGATGGTCATGACGATGGTCAGGATCACCACCGCCGTGGCCATAAAGTTCCGGGCCAGGTCTTTGCGCAGTGAAGAATCGAATAACATTGAATGCGTAAAGGATGATGCCGACGATGAAATTTGAAATCCGCCAAACCAGTCTGGACCAGGCCACGCGTGCCCAACAAGAGGCTTTGCTGGTCCTGTGGCCGAAGGCTTCGCATGCCACCGGCATGCTGGCCGATTGGATCCAGAAGGCGCAACGCCAAGGTGATTTCAAGGACACCGCAGGCTCTGTCCTGCAATCTTACGGCATGGCCGGCATCAAAGCTCGCCATTTGGTGGTGGCTGCATGCGACAAAGGCGATGCCAAGGACATCCGCAAGGCGGTGCGTGCAGCATGCGCAGTGCTCAAATCGGCGCCAATCCAATCCCTTCACATCCAGTGGGCTGGAGATGAACTTTCTGAGCAGGCGATCAAGGCACTGCTCAGTGAGTTGGCAGATGCCAGCTACGTCTTTACCAGCACACTCTCCAAACCCCAGCCCAGAAAACTCCAGCAGGTCATGCTGGGACTGACCCTGGTCACGGCAACGCATCGGACGGCTCTGGGCCAGGCCCAGGCACTGGTGCGTGGCACGGAATTGGCCAAGGAATGGGCCAACCGGCCTTCCAATCACGCCACCCCCAGACACCTGGCCCAGGCGGCCAAGGCTTTGGGCAAGCACCCGGGCATCCAGTGCAAAGTGCTGGGCCCCCGTGAGGTGGAGCGCCTGGGCATGGGCTCGTTTCTGTCGGTGGCCCGCGGTGCGGCCGAGCCCTTGCGTTTCATCGTGCTGGAATACAAATCCCGCCAGACAAAAGAGGCCCCAGTCGTTCTCGTGGGCAAAGGCATCACATTCGACACTGGTGGCATTTCCATGAAGCCGGCGGCTGAAATGGACGAGATGAAGTTCGACATGAGCGGCGCGGCCAGTGTGCTGGGCGTATTCGAAGCACTGGCCCATTTGCAGCCCGACATCCATGTGGTGGGGCTGATCCCTGCCACTGAAAACATGCCCGATGGCCAGGCGATCAAGCCAGGTGATGTGGTGACCAGCATGAGTGGGCAAACCATCGAAATCCTCAACACCGACGCCGAAGGCCGACTCGTCCTGTGTGACGCTCTGACCTATGCCGAACGCTTCAAGCCCCGTGCCGTGATCGACATCGCCACCCTCACAGGAGCCTGCGTGATCGCCTTGGGTGCAGTGCGCAGCGGCCTGTTCACCGCCAACGACGAGCTGGCCACGGCCTTGAGCCGTGCAGGGGACATTTCTGGCGATCTGTGCTGGCGCATGCCGCTTGATGAAGAATATGCAGAGGGGCTCAAGAGCCGGTTTGCCGATGTGGCCAACGTGGCCGGTCGTGCCGCAGGATCGGTGACGGCTGCCAAATTCCTGGAACGCTTTGCCGCCAAATTTCCCTGGGCCCACCTGGACATCGCCGGCACTGCCTGGCGCAGCGGTGCTGTCAAAGGCGCCACTGGGCGCCCGGTGGGATTGTTGCTGGAATACCTGCTCAACCTGGAGCAACCGCAGCCCAAAGTCCGCCGCAAATCAAACAAGACCTGAGCTTCATGTCCCGCATCGAGTTCCACTTCAATGCACCGGCCTTGGTGCCTTATGCATGCCGATTGCTGCGCAAGGTGCACGGGCGGGGTTTTCGCGCACAGGTGGTGGGTCACCGGACCACGCTGACGCAGCTGGATCAGGCACTCTGGACTTTTTCATTGCTGGATTTTCTGCCCCATTGCGGTGCAGATGCTGCGCCTTCCATGCGCCGCGTGTCCTCTGTGCTGTTGACCGAACAGCCCTGTGAGGACTGGGATCGACTGATCCTCATCAATCTGGGGGAGTCGGTACCCGCCAATTTCGAGGGGTTCGAGCGCATCATCGACGTGGTCAGCATCGATGAATTGCATCGCGCCCAAGGCCGTGAACGCTGGAAAGCGTACAGCCGCATGGGACATGAACTGATCCGACACGATCTCGCGCGCCCGGAAAGCCCATGACAACGAACACCCCATCTGCATTACCCGAAAACATTCCCGAGCTGGATTTGTCCAACCGGATTCTGGAGGTGCCCGAACGGATTGCCGTTGCCCTCGATGCACGCAGCCTTGAAAAAACCATGCTGGCGGAAATGGTGTCCCGCTGGCTTGAGGAATTGCGCCCCGAGATGGAGCGGATGGCCCAGGACATTGTGCAGCGCAGCGCCGAAGCCTATTGGCGGCAACATGCCTGCGATCCCACCCGACGCTGACTGACAGCGTGAGGGATTTACCGGTACTTCCCCTCAAGCCCTTTGCTGAATTTTCGGCTATCTTCGATGCTTGCCTGATCCGGGCAAGATTGTTTTAACGGAGTGTTCATGCAAACCCCATTCAAGCTCAGTCTGATTACTGCTTTGACCTTGGCCAGCGGCCTTGTTTCTGCACAGCAAGTTGTCAAGATCGGCCATGTCGGCCCCCTCAGTGGCGCCATTGCCCACCTGGGCAAAGACAACGAAAACGGCGCTCGCCTGGCCATTGAGGAGCTCAATGCCAAGGGCGTCAAGATCGGAGGCAAGGCGGTCAAGTTCGAACTGGTGGCAGAAGACGACGCCGCCGATCCCAAGCAGGGCACGGCAGCAGCACAGAAACTGGTGGACTCCAAAGTCAATGGCGTGATCGGCCACTTGAATTCGGGCACCACGATTCCTGCCTCCAAGATCTACAGCGACGCAGGCATCCCCCAGATTTCACCCTCTGCCACCAACCCCAAGTACACCCGCAACGGCTTCAAAACCGCTTTCCGCGTGGTGGCCGATGACGTGCATCTGGGCGGCACGTTGGGCCGCTACGCTGTCAACACCCTCAAAGGCAAGTCGATCGCCGTGATCGATGACCGCACCGCATACGGCCAGGGTGTCGCCGATGAATTCAAGAAGGCTGCGATTGCTGCCGGCGGCAAGGTGGTGGGGCACGAGTTCACCACCGACAAGGCTTCCGACTTCATGGCCATCCTGACCACGCTCAAGGCCAAGAATCCCGATGTGGTGTTTTTTGGCGGCATGGATGCTGTGGGCGGCCCCATGCTGCGCCAGATGAAGTCGCTGGGCATCAATGCCAAATTCATGGGCGGTGACGGCATCTGCACCACCGAACTGGTCAAGCTCGCAGGCGATGCCATGGCCGACGGCCAGGTGGTCTGTGCGGAAGCCGGTGGCGTGGACGGCAACCTCAAGAAGGGCATGGACGACTTTGGTGTCCGTTACAAGAAGCGCTTCAACGATGACGTGAAGCTCTACGCACCCTATGTGTACGACGCTGTGAACACGATGGTGGACGCCATGGTGCGTGCAGGTTCTGCCGACCCGGCCAAGTACCTGCCGGCTCTGGCACAAGCCAACTACAAGGGCATCACCGGCACGATCGCCTTCGACCAGAAAGGCGACATCAAGAACGGTGCCCTGACGCTCTACACCTACAAAGGCGGCAAGCGCGACCAGATCGCCGTGGTGCGCTGAGCTGGCCTTGGTCCGAAAAAAACCGCCTTCGGGCGGTTTTTTCATGCGCCGGCCAGCACCGCGGGCAACAAAAAAGCGCCCGAAGGCGCTTTTTTGCTGGGTTTCTGGCGGAGCAGGCGGGATTCGAACCCGCGGTGGGCTATTAACCCACACACGCTTTCCAGGCGTGCGACTTAAACCACTCATCCACCGCTCCAGAGCCTTTGATTGTAGCAGGCCGAAGCGCCTTTTTCGGTTCACCGGACACACGCCCGACACACAAAAAGCGGAAAGTTGTCATGCACCTGCCCGAGAGCAGGCCGTTTTTTCCTTAAACTTCGCCCCTTGTCCGTCAGCTCTGGGGCCATCTTGCGCCTTCGCCCATGAAATTCCGTTTCCCCATCGTCATCATTGACGAAGACTACCGCTCCGAGAACACCTCCGGTCTGGGCATCCGCGCCCTGGCCCAGGCGATTGAAGCGGAAGGCTTTGAAGTGCTGGGCGTGACCAGCTACGGCGACCTGTCGCAGTTTGCCCAGCAGCAAAGCCGCGCCAGCGCCTTCATCCTGTCGATCGACGACGAGGAATTCACGCCGGGTCCCGATCTGGACCCCGCCGTGGTCAACCTGCGCGCCTTCATTGAGGAAGTGCGCCGCAAGAACGCCGATGTGCCGATCTACATCTACGGCGAAACCAAGACCAGCCAGCACCTGCCCAATGACATCCTGCGCGAGCTGCACGGCTTCATCCACATGTACGAGGACACGCCCGAGTTCATGGCGCGTCACATCATCCGCGAGGCCAAGAGCTATCTGGAGGGCCTGCAGCCACCGTTCTTCAAGGCCCTGCTGGATTACGCCGAAGACGGCTCCTACTCATGGCACTGCCCGGGACACTCGGGCGGCGTGGCTTTCCTCAAAAGCCCGGTAGGTCAGATGTACCACCAGTTCTACGGCGAGAACATGCTGCGCGCCGATGTGTGCAATGCGGTGGAAGAGCTGGGACAGTTGCTGGACCACAACGGCGCCATTGGCGAGAGCGAGCGCAACGCCGCGCGCATCTTCAATGCCGACCATTGCTTCTTCGTGACCAACGGCACCAGCACCTCCAACAAGATGGTCTGGCACCACGCCGTGGCGCCGGGCGATGTGGTGGTGGTGGATCGCAACTGCCACAAGTCCATCCTGCACTCGATCATCATGACGGGCGCGATTCCGGTCTTCCTCAAGCCCACGCGCAATCACTTCGGCATCATTGGCCCGATCCCCAAGAGCGAGTTCGAGCCGGCGGCGATTCAGGCCAAGATCAAGAAGAACCCGCTGCTCAAGGGCGTGGATGCCAAAAAGGTCAAGCCGCGCATCCTGACGCTCACGCAGTCCACCTACGACGGCGTGCTCTACAACACCGAAGCCATCAAGGGCATGCTCGACGGCTATGTGGAAAACCTGCACTTTGACGAGGCATGGTTGCCGCACGCGGCTTTCCATCCCTTCTATGGCCCTTACCACGCGATGGGCAAAAAGCGGGCACGGCCCAAGGACACGGTGGTCTATGCCACCCAGTCCATCCACAAGCTGCTGGCCGGCATCAGCCAGGCCAGCCATGTGCTGGTGCAGGACGCGCAGAACACCAAACTCGACCGGTACCTCTTCAACGAGGCCTACCTGATGCACACCTCGACCAGCCCGCAGTACAGCATCATCGCCAGCTGCGACGTGGCCGCCGCCATGATGGAGCCGCCCGGCGGCACCGCGCTGGTGGAAGAGAGCATTGCCGAAGCACTTGACTTCCGCCGTGCCATGCGCAAGGTCGCAGCCGATTACGGCAAGGACTGGTGGTTCAAGGTGTGGGGGCCTGAGAAGTTCGCCGACGAAGGTGTAGGCAAGGCCGATGACTGGATTTTGCACAACGACCCGCGCAAGAAGGCCAGCAAGTGGCACGGTTTCGGCCAGCAGCTGGCCGACGGTTTCAACATGCTCGACCCGATCAAGTCGACCATCGTGACGCCGGGCCTGGACCTGGACGGCAAGTTCGACAAGACGGGCATTCCGGCCTCGATCGTGAGCAAGTTCCTCACCGAGCACGGCGTGGTGGTGGAAAAGACGGGCCTCTACAGCTTCTTCATCATGTTCACCATCGGCATCACCAAGGGCCGCTGGAACACGCTGCTGACCGCGCTGCAACAGTTCAAGGACGATTACGCCAAGAACCAGCCGATGTGGCGCATCATGCCGGAGTTCTGCCAGAAGCACCCGCGCTACGAGCGCATGGGCCTGCGCGACCTCTGCCAGCATGTGCACGAGATGTACGCCCGCTACGACATCGCACGCCTGACGACCGAGATGTACCTGTCGGACCTGACGCCGGCCATGACCCCGGCCGACGCTTACGCGCACATCGCCAAACGGCAGACGGAGCGGGTGGAGATCGACGATCTGGAAGGGCGCATCACGGTGGGCTTGGTGACACCTTACCCGCCGGGCATTCCACTCCTGATCCCGGGCGAGGTCTTCAACAAGAAGATCGTCGACTACCTGAAATTCGCACGTCAGTTCAACATCGAGTGTCCGGGCTTCGAGACGGACATCCACGGTTTGGTGGAGGTGGTGGGCGAGGATGGCAAGAAGCGTTACTTCGCAGATTGTGTGAAGGTCTGAGTGTTTTCCGCTGCGGCGACCGGGGGTACTGGCCGGGGCTCATGATGCGCTGCGCGCAAAAATCGTCCCAACCAGCACCCCCGATCACCGCAGCTGAGTCGGTGGTGACTCGAACAAAACAAAAGCGGCTACGAGCCGCTTTTGTTTTGGATGAACCACAGAGCCAGAGGTGTGGCGGGTGTGGGCTGGCCGATTTTCGCGCGCAGCGCGTCATGAGGCCAGACCATGCCCGCCATGCCTCCGGCGGGCCTCGGTGTGGCAACACGTCAAGCGGCCTCAACTGGCTCCGCAATGCCGCCGACCACCTGGCTGAAACCACCGTCCACATAGGTGATCTCGGCCGTCACGCCCGCCGCCAGATCGGACAGCAGGAAGGCGGCCACATTGCCCACGTCCTCGATCGTCACGTTGCGGCGGATCGGGGAGTTCTCGGCCACCACCGACAGGATCTTGCCGAAGCCCTTGATGCCGCTGGCGGCCAGCGTCTTGATCGGGCCGGCCGAAATGCCGTTGGCGCGCAGGCCTCGGCCTTGCGAGCCCAGCGACTCGGCCAGGTAACGCACCGAGGCTTCGAGGCTGGCCTTGGCCAGGCCCATGGTGTTGTAGTTGGGCACCGTGCGGATCGCACCCAGGTAGGACAGGGTCAGCACAGCGGCATTGTTGTTCAGGTAGGGCAGGGCAGCCTTGGCCATGGCCGGGAAGCTGTAGGCGCTGATGTCGTGCGCGATCTTGAAGGCTTCACGCGAGAGGCCATCGAGAAAGTCGCCGGCAATGGCTTCGCGCGGGGCAAAGCCGATGGCGTGCACAAAACCGTCGAACTTGGGCCAGACGGCCGAGAGGTCCGTGAACAGCTTCTCGATCTGCTCGTCGCTGCCCACATCGCAATCGAACACCAGCTTGGAGTCAAAGTCGGCGGCAAATTCGGTGATGCGGTCCTTGAAACGCTCACCCACGTAGCTGAAGGCCAGCTCGGCGCCTTGGGCATGGCAGGCCTTGGCAATGCCGTAAGCGATCGAGCGGTTGGACAAGACGCCAGTGATCAGCAGTTTTTTGCCCGAGAGGAAACCTGTTTTTGTGGTCATGAGGAAATCTCCGAAAAATTCTGGGCAGAATTGTCGCATGCGAAATCTGTGGGGCTGGTTCACCCGCTTGTGGGTTGTGGGAGTCTTGTGGCTTGCAGCAAGTCCGCTGTGGGCCGCCCACGCCTATGGCCAGTTCGGTGACGTCAAGTACCCGACGGGTTTCACGCATTTCGGTTACGTGAACCCGCAGGCGCCCAAAGGCGGTGAAATCGTGCTGGTGCCGCCCACGCGGCAATCCAACTTCGACAAGTACAACCCCTTCACCCTCAAAGGCAGTGCACCGCCCGGCCTGACGGGTCTGCTGTTCGACACGCTGCTGACCGGTACCATGGACGAACCGACGACGGCCTATGGTCTGCTGGCTCGCGATGTTGCGGTGGCGCCCGACAAAAAGTCCGTCACCTTCGAGTTGCACCCGCTGGCACGCTTTCACACCGGTGACCCGGTGCTGGCCGCAGACGTCAAATTCAGTTTCGAGCGCCTGACCAGCAAGGAAGCTGCGCCGCAGTACCGCACCTATTTCAGCGAAGTCAAAGCCGTGGTGGTGGAGGGCGAGCGCCGCATCCGTTTCGATTTTGTGCGCCCCAGCAGCGAACTCCCGCTGATCGTGGGCAGTCTGCCGGTGTTCAGCCGGGCATGGGGGCAGACCGCCACCGGCCACAAGCCACTGGACCAGCTGGTGACCGACATCCCCATCGGCTCCGGTCCCTACACCATCGGGCCGGTGCAGTTCGGCAAGGACATCACCTACGTGCGCGACCCGAATTACTGGGCGCGCGACCTGAACGTGCGCCGCGGCCTCTACAACTTTGACCGCATCACCTACAAGATCTACAAGGACAGCACGGCCCAGCTGGAAGCTTTCAAGGCTGGCGAATTCGACTACATCCAGGCTTTCATCGCACGCGAATGGGCGCGCGCCTACACCGGGCGGCAGTTTGAGCGCGGCGAGATCGTCAAGGCCGAACTGCAGCACCGCAATGCAGGCGATTTCCAGGGCTTCCTGTTCAACACCCGCCGGACCAAGTTTCAGGATGTGCGTGTGCGTCAGGCGATCGCGCTGGCCATGGACTACGAATGGATGAACCGCCAGCTGTTTTATAACGCCTACACCCGGGTGCGAGGTTTTTTTGTGGGCAGCGATTTCGAGGCCAAAGGACGCCCGGGCAGCGACGAGCTGGCCTTGCTCGAGCCCCTGCGCGCTCAGCTGTCCGCCGCCGTGTTCGACGAGGACGTGCCGCTGCCGCCTACAACGTCGCTCGACCCGGCTTCCGGCCACACCCTGCGCGACCATTTGCGCCAGGCGCGTGACCTGCTCCAGGCCGCGGGCTGGACCATCCAGGACGGCCAGCTGCGCAACGCCAGGGGCGAGGTCTTCCGGATCGAGTTTCTGGACAATTCCGGCTCCATGGGGCGGGTGGTCACGCCTTATGCCAAAAACCTCGAAAAACTCGGCTTCGAGGTGCAGTACAAGGTGATCGACTTTGCCCTGCTGCAAAAACGCATGGACGTGTTCGATTTCGACATCATCAGCAACCGCACCGTGGGCAGCGAGGCACCGGGCACCGAACTGCTCGAGCGCTTTGGCTCCAAGGCGGCCGACACCGAAGGCTCGGGCAATGTGATCGGCATCAAGAGCCCGGTGGTGGACGCCCTGCTGGACAAGGCCGTGAGCGCCCAGACCCGGCCGCAACTGGTGGCCGCCCTGCGCGCCCTCGACCGGGTGCTGCGCCACGGCCACTACGTGGTGCCACACTGGTACGGCGCAGTGCACCGGGTGGCGTGGCGCGCTGGCAAGTTCGGCAAGCCCGAGGTGATGCCGCTGTATTACCAGCCTGAAGCCTGGGTCACCAGCGTCTGGTGGTCCACTCAGGTGGACAAGAAGAACTGACCATGCTGAGCTACATCCTCAAACGCCTGCTGCTCATGGTGCCGACCCTGTTTGGGGTGCTGCTCATGACCTTTGTGGTCATCCAGTTCGTGCCGGGCGGACCGGTGGAACAGATGGTGGCCCAGCTTCAGGGACGCGATGTGGGCGGCGAGGGCGCCGCCGCTGCCGGCGCCGGTTACCGTGGCCGCCAAGGTGTGGACGCCAAGCGGATCGAGGAAATCAAGGCCCTCTACGGCTTTGACAAACCGGCCACCGAGCGCTTCTGGATGATGATGGGCCAGTTTGCGCGCTTCGATCTGGGCAAGAGCTTTTTCTATCCCAAGGACGTCTGGACCCTGATCAAGGAGAAATTGCCGGTGTCCATCAGTCTGGGCTTGTGGACCTTCTTCATCAGCTACCTGGTCTCGGTGCCCTTGGGCATCGCCAAGGCGGTGCGGGCCGGCAGCCGCTTCGATACGCTGACCAGCCTGGTCGTGCTGGTCGGCTACGCCATACCCGGCTTTGTGCTGGGCGTGGCGTTGCTGGTCATCTTTGGCGGGCAGCTGCAGTGGTTCCCGCTGCGCGGCCTGACCTCGTCCAACTGGGAACAGCTGGGTTGGGCCGCCAAGGTGACCGACTACCTCTGGCACATCGCCTTGCCGGTCACGGCCAGTGTGCTGGGCGCCTTTGCGGTGACCACCATGCTGACCAAAAATGCCTTTCTGGAAGAAATCCGCAAGCAATATGTGCTGACCGCCCGCGCCAAGGGGCTGAGCGAGCGTCGCCTGCTTTGGCGCCACGTCATGCGCAATGCCCTGATCCCCATCGTCACGGGGTTCCCGGCCGCCTTCATCGGCGCGTTCTTCACCGGCTCGCTGCTGATCGAAACCCTGTTCTCGCTCGACGGTCTGGGCCTCTTGAGCTACGAATCGGTGATCCGGCGCGACTACCCGGTGGTGCTGGGCACGCTGTATTTGTTCACGCTGATCGGGCTGGTGACCAAGCTGATCAGTGACCTTTGTTATGTCTGGGTCGACCCCCGGGTGAAGTTCGACCGATGAGTGCGCCCAACCTTGCCCAGATGTCGCCCGCGCGCCGTGCCTGGTTGCGCTTTCGCCGCCATCGGCTGGGCTTTGTCAGCCTGCTGGTCTTTACCGTGCTGTTTGTGCTGAGCCTCGGCGCAGAGCTGCTGTCCAACGACCGGCCGCTGCTGGCGCGCTACGAAGGGCGCTGGTACTTCCCGGTGGTGCAGACCCTGCCCGAGACTGTGTTCGGTGGTGACTTCGAGACCCCCACCGACTGGCTGGACCCCTTCATCGAACAGCAGTTCCACAAAGACGGCAACTGGGCCCTGCACGCGCCCAACCGCTACCACCACGCCACGCTCGACTACTTTGCGCCCACGCCCAACCCGGCGCCGCCATCGGCACGCAACTGGCTGGGCACCGACGACCGCGGACGCGACGTGCTGGCGCGCCTGCTCTACGGCTTCCGGATTTCCATCCTGTTTGCACTGGCGCTGACCGCCATCGGCGTGGTGTTGGGCGTGATCACCGGCGCCATTCAGGGCTTTTTTGTCGGCAAGACCGATCTGGTGTTCCAGCGCTTCATCGAGATCTGGAGCGCCATGCCCGAGCTGTACCTGCTGATCATCTTCTCGGCCGTGTTCGAGCCCAGCGTGGCCCTGCTGCTGGTGCTGCTGAGCCTCTTTGGCTGGATGGGCCTGTCGGACTATGTGCGCGCTGAATTCCTGCGCAACCGCCAGCTCGACTACGTCAAGTCGGCACGGGCGCTGGGCTTGTCGAACTGGACCATCATCTGGCGCCATGTGCTGCCCAACAGCATGACCCCAGTGGTGACCTTTTTGCCATTCCGCATGAGCGGCGCCATTCTCGCGTTGACCTCGCTCGACTTTCTGGGTCTGGGCGTACCGCCCGGCACGCCCTCGCTGGGCGAGTTGCTGGCCCAGGGCAAGAACAACATCGACGCCTGGTGGATCTCGCTGTCCACCTTTGCCGTGCTGGTGGTGACCTTGCTGCTGCTGACCTTCATGGGTGATGCGCTGCGCGACGCACTCGATCCCCGAAAGACCGACACATGAGCGATCTGCTGGACATCCGCGACCTGCGCATCGCCTTTGACGGGACCGAGGTGGTGCATGGCGTGACCCTGCGCATCGCCCCCGGCGAGCGCGTGGCGCTGGTGGGCGAATCCGGTTCGGGCAAGTCGGTCACGGCGCTGGCCATCCTGCGCCTGCTTGAATCGGCCAGGCTGTCGGGCTCGGTGCGTTGGCAGGGCAGGGAACTGCTCGACTTGTCAGAACGCGAGTTGCAGGCCATCCGCGGCGACGAGATCGCCATGATTTTTCAGGAGCCGATGACGGCCCTCAACCCGCTGCTGACCATCGGCCAGCAAATCGCGGAAGTGCTGGAACTCAAAAAGGGGCTGAACCGGCAGCAGGCCTGGCAGCGCGTGCAAATACTGCTGCAGGATGTGGGCATTGAAGAACCTGAACGCCGGGCCAACAGTTACCCGCACCAGCTTTCGGGCGGGCAGCGCCAGCGCGCCATGATGGCCATGGCCCTGGCCAGCGAACCCAAGCTGCTGCTGGCCGATGAGCCCACCACCGCGCTGGACGCGAACCTGCGGCTGCAGATGCTGGAACTGTTGGCCCGCTTGCAGGCACGCACTGGCATGGCCGTGCTGCTGATCACACATGATCTGGCACTGGTGCGGCACTTTGCGCAAAAGATCGCGGTGATGGAAAAAGGCCATCTGGTAGAGCAGGGCGACTGTGTCGAGGTGTTTGCACACCCCCGGCATGCCTACACCCGCAAATTGTTGGGCAGTCGGCCGGATCGCTCAGGTCTGTCGTCAGCGACTGGCGAAGATGCGCCTTGTCTGCTTCAGGCAAAGCGATTGCGGGTGCAGTACCCGGTGCCCTTGCCGGGCCTGCGTGGCTGGTTCCGTCAAGGCCGGTTTGAAGCTTTACGCGGCGCCGATTTCCGCATCCAGGCAGGCATGACGCTTGGCGTGATGGGCGAGTCTGGTTCCGGCAAAACCAGTCTGGCCCAAGCGGTGCTGGGACTGATTCCGCATGAAGGACAACTCGACGTGGCCGGACAACGCTGGCAAGGCCGACCTGCAGCCGATCGGACTTTGCGACAGCGCGTACAGGTGGTTTTTCAGGATCCTTTCAGCAGCCTGTCCCCCAGACGCACCGTGGGTGAAATCGTGGCTGAGGGGCTGCAGCTGCATGACCCTGAGCTGTCAAAAGAGCAGGTTGAACAGCGTGTGCTGACCACGCTGGCCGAAGTGGGCCTCACGCCAGAAGCTTTCCCCGGACTGCTGGCTCGTTACCCGCATGCCTTTTCAGGAGGACAAAGACAACGCATTGCGCTGGCCCGTGCCTTGATCATCGAACCCCAATTGCTGGTGCTCGATGAACCCACCAGCGCACTGGATGTGACGGTGCAGCAACAGATCCTGACATTGCTGCAGGATTTGCAAAAACGGCGTGGCATGGCCTACCTGCTGATCACGCATGACCTGGGTGTGTTGCAGGCCATGGCGCATGAGGTGCTGGTCCTTCAGGGCGGGCGGGTGGTCGAATCCGGGCCCGCGCTGCAGGTCTTCAGGCGGCCGTCGCACCCCTACACCCAAGGCCTGCTGGCCGCTTTTGCTGGCTGAGATCACACCGGGGAAAGACAATGCGGCCATTTTCCCGTGAAAAATCACGCACTTAGGTCAGTTTTTGGGATAGAATTCGGGCTTCACGACCAAACGGGCGGGTTCTCACCGCCCGTTTTTTTTGGTCAATCGATTGGAATTGTCTGGAAAACCCGAACCAGTGAGCCTGCAGCAAATCGTCAATGAGACCGTGACCGGACTGGGTTATGACCTGGTGGAGATTGAACGCTCCGCCGGAGGCTTGTTGCGCATCACGATCGATTTGCCCTGGACGCCCGAGTCGCCTACCGATCAGCTCGTGACGGTCGAGGACTGCGAAAAAGTCACACGGCAGCTGCAATTCGCCCTGGAAGTCGACGGTATCGACTACCGCCGTCTGGAGGTGTCTTCTCCCGGCATCGACCGTCCGCTGCGCCACGAACAGGATTTCACGCGCTTTGCCGGAGAGCTGATCGACATCACGCTCAAAGCCCCCATGGGTGAGGCTGCGGGTGGACTGGTCAATGCCAATCGCAAGAAATTTCGCGGTACGCTGGAACGCGATGCTGAAGGCACAGGCTGGCAGATCGTCTGGAGCGACGAACCTGAAGTCAAGCCAGGCGCACGCGTGAGCAAGAAGAGGGCACCAGCCCCCCTGCAGGTGCTGGGGTTCACATTGGATGAGTTGCGTGAGGCACGCCTGGCGCCCGTGGTGGATTTCAAGGGGCGCAAGCCCAGAGGGCAGGCGTAAGGCCTGCTCCAACCAAGAATTTGATTGCTGACCCCGAGGGGTCGATGGGAAACAAGGAGAGTCGAGTCATGAACCGCGAACTGTTGATGCTGGTGGATGCCATCTCGCGTGAGAAGAATGTCGAGCGCGATGTCGTGATTGGCGCCGTTGAAGCCGCATTGGCGCAGGCCACCAAAAAACTGTACGAAGGCGAAGTGGACATTCGCGTGTCGATCGACCGCGATTCCGGCGAGTACGAGACTTTCCGCCGCTGGCTGGTGGTGCCCGACGATGCCGGTCTGCAAAACCCTGATGCCGAAGAGATGCTGATGGACGCGCAGGAGCGCATTCCCGACATCGAGGTGGGCGAGTACATCGAAGAGCAGATCGAATCCCTGCCGATCGGCCGCATTGGCGCGATGGCCGCCAAACAGGTCATCCTTCAGAAAATCCGTGACGCCGAGCGCGAAATGCTGCTCAACGAATTCATGGCCCGTGGCGAGAAGATCTTTGTCGGCACGGTCAAGCGCATGGACAAGGGCGACATCATCTGCGAATCCGGCCGCGTCGAAGGCCGCCTGCGCCGCAGCGAGATGATCCCCAAGGAAAACCTGCGCAACGGCGATCGCGTGCGCGCCATGATCATGGACGTGGACCTGACCCTGCGCGGCGCCCCCATCATCCTGTCGCGTTCGGCCCCCGAATTCATGATCGAGCTGTTCCGTCAGGAAGTGCCCGAGATTGAACAGGGGCTGCTGGAAATCAAATCCTGCGCCCGTGATGCTGGCTCGCGCGCAAAGATCGCCGTGCTTTCGCACGACAAGCGGGTGGACCCCATTGGCACCTGCGTCGGCGTGCGCGGCACCCGCGTGAACGCTGTGACCAACGAACTCGCCGGCGAGCGTGTGGACATCGTGCTGTGGAGCGAAGACCCTGCCCAGTTTGTCATCGGCGCGCTGGCCCCGGCCAATGTGCAGTCCATCGTGGTCGATGAAGAAAAGCACGCCATGGACGTGGTGGTGGATGAGGAAAACCTCGCGATCGCCATCGGCCGCGGTGGCCAGAACGTGCGTCTGGCGTCCGAGCTGACCGGCTGGAAGATCAACATCATGGACGCGGCCGAGTCGGCCCAGAAACAGGCGGAGGAAACCACCACCATCCGCGCCCTGTTCATGGAAAAACTCGATGTGGACGAGGAAATCGCCGACATCCTGATCGAAGAAGGGTTCACCAGCCTGGAAGAAGTGGCTTATGTGCCATTGCAGGAAATGCTGGAAATCGAGTCGTTTGACGAAGACACCGTCAATGAGCTGCGTGCGCGTGCCAAGGACGCTCTGCTGACCATGGAAATTGCCCGCGAAGAAAGCGTGGAGGACGTGTCGCAGGATCTGCGCGATCTGCCTGGCCTGACCCCTGAGTTGATGGCCAAACTGGTTGAAGCCGGTGTGCATTCCCGCGACGACCTGGCCGATCTGGCCACGGACGAGCTCACAGAAATTACCGGTCAGAGTGCTGAAGAAGCCACCGCTCTGATCATGAAAGCCCGTGAACATTGGTTCACAGCGGGCCAAGCCTGATTCGATGGAGGCTTGAAGCAAATATGACCAGTACCACTGTCGCCGAGTTCGCCGCTGAACTCAAAAAACCCGCCGAAACCCTGCTTGAGCAACTGCGCTCTGCAGGTGTTGCCAAATCGTCTGCGTCTGACGCCCTGAGCGAGGTTGACAAGCAAAAGTTGCTGTCCTACCTGCAAGCCAGCCATGGCACGGGCACAGGTGAGCGCAAGAAGATTACCCTGACCAAGAAGTCCACCACCGAAATCAAGCAGGCCGATGCCACCGGCAAAGCCCGTACCATCCAGGTGGAAGTGCGCAAAAAGCGCACCCTCATCAAACGCGATGACGAACCGGTGACCTCCGCAGGGACAGCAGAACCTGCCGAACCAGTGCTTGACCATGCCGAGCTGGCCCGCCGTGAGGAAGAGGCTCGCCGTCAGGCCGAACTGATCCGCCGCCAGGAAGAAGAACTGGCGGAAAAGCGTCGCCAACGCGAAGAAGCCGAAGCCCGCCAGAGGGCAGAAGCCGAGGCTGCACAGCGCGCCGCCGAGCAGGCTGCTGCCGATGCAGCGGCCAAAGCAGCGGCTGCAGACAGCTCGCTCACCCGCGAAGAACGCGAAGCCCGTGCCCGTGCTGAAGCCGCCAGCTTGAACGCAGCTGCTGCGGCGGCCAAAACGCCTGCAGCAGCGCCAGCAGAAGACACCGCTGCGCGTGAAGCCGCAGAAAAGGCCGACGCAGAAAAGCGTGCCCGCGAAGAAGCCGCAGCCAAAGCTGCTGCCGAATCCAAAGCCCGCGCTGACGAAGAAGCTGCTCGCGCCCGTGAACTGGAAGAGCGCCGCCGCAAGGCCCTGGCTGAAGCCGAAGCCATCCGCAACATGATGAATGCGCCCAAGAAGGTGCTGGTGGCCAAAAAGGAAGAACCCAAGCCCGAAGCCAAACCGGCTGTCAAAGGTACGCTGCACAAGCCTGCTGGCACACCCGGCGCCGGTGCGCGCCCCGCAGCCGCTCCCGCTTCGGCACCGGCCGGTGCCGGCAAGGAAGTCAAGTCCGCCAAGCTGTCGTCCAGCTGGGCCGGTGACCCGGCCAAGAAAAAAGCCATCCCGACCCGTGGCGACACCACCGGTGGTGTTGGCCGCAATGCATGGCGCTCCGGCCCCAAGGGTCGCAAAGGCCGCGACGACCGCGACGAGCAGCAACAGGCTGCGCCGCAGGAAGCCCGCGTCATTGAGGTGCATGTGCCCGAAACCATCACGGTCTCGGAGCTGGCCCACAAGATGTCGATCAAGGCTTCCGAAGTCATCAAGCAGTTGATGAAGCTGGGCCAGATGGTCACCATCAACCAGTCGCTGGACCAGGACACCGCCATGATCGTGGTGGAAGAACTCGGCCACAAGGCCGTCGTGGCCGCGCTGGACGATCCGGAAGCCTTCACCGAAGAAGAAGCCTCCGCCACGCAGGCCGAAGCCCTGCCGCGCGCCCCGGTCGTGACCGTGATGGGCCACGTCGACCACGGCAAGACCTCGCTGCTGGACTACATCCGCCGCGCCAAAGTGGCCGCTGGCGAAGCCGGCGGCATCACGCAGCACATCGGCGCCTACCACGTCGAAACGCCGCGCGGCATGGTGTCCTTCCTCGACACCCCCGGTCACGAGGCCTTCACGGCCATGCGTGCCCGCGGTGCGCAGGCCACCGACATCGTCATCCTGGTGTGTGCCGCCGACGACGGCGTCATGCCCCAGACCAAGGAAGCCATCAAGCACGCGAAGGCGGCCGGTGTGCCGATCGTGGTCGCCATGACCAAGGCCGACAAGCCCGAAGCCAACATCGAAAAGGTGAAGGCCGAGCTGATTTCCGAAGAAGTCGTGCCCGAAGAATTCGGTGGCGACTCGCCCTTTGTGGCCGTGTCCTCCAAGACCGGCATGGGTGTGGACGAACTGCTCGAGCAGGTGCTATTGCAGGCCGAAGTGCTGGAACTCAAGGCGCCGGTCGATGCCGCCGCCAAGGGTCTGGTGATCGAAGCCAGCCTGGACAAGGGCCGTGGTTCCGTGGCCACCGTGCTGGTGCAGTCGGGTACGCTCAAGGTGGGCGATGTGGTGCTGGCCGGTCAGACCTATGGCCGCGTGCGCGCCATGCTGGACGAAAACGGCAAGCCGACCAAGGAAGCCGGCCCTTCCATTCCAGTGGAAATTCAGGGCCTGGCCGAAGTGCCGCAGGCCGGTGACGATTTCATGGTGATGAGCGACGAGCGCCGCGCCCGCGAAATCGCCACTTACCGCGCTGGCAAGTTCCGCAACACCAAGCTGGCCAAGCAGCAAGCCGCCAAGCTGGAGAACATGTTCGCCGACATGCAGGCGGGCGAAGTCCAGACCTTGCCCATCGTGCTCAAGGCCGACGTGCAGGGCTCGCAGGAAGCGCTGGCCGCCTCCTTGCTCAAGCTTTCGACCGACGAAGTGCGCGTGCAGATGGTTTACGCCGGCGTAGGCGGCATCAGCGAGTCCGACGTCAACTTGGCCATTGCGTCCAAGGGTCTGGTGATCGGCTTCAACGTGCGTGCCGACGCTGGCGCCCGCAAGCTGGCCGAGAACAACGACGTCCAGATTAAGTACTACAACATCATCTATGACGCTGTAGACGAGCTCAAGGCCGCCATGTCCGGCATGCTGGCGCCCGAGCAGAAAGAAGAAATCATCGGCAATGCCGAGATCCGCACCGTGTTCGTGGCTTCCAAGATCGGCACCGTGGCCGGCTG